>WNGF01000059.1_pt1 | contig 136556 bp, 128 predicted proteins | sample 5400641 | NCBI WGS metagenome assembly WNGF01 (sample SAMN13153371, study PRJNA577476) | soil metagenome | isolation source: 80 cm soil or saprolite under grassland replicate 2 | place: USA:California | collected 2016-06-15 | reverse complement strand
GCCGACCCCGCCCGCCCTGATGCGCGACTTCTGGCGGCACGCAGCGAACGCCTGAAGCCAGGGGCATAGGTGCGGTGATGCGCGGCCTGTGGCACCGCCGCTGAGCGTCATGCAGCGACAGCTCCGCGCATCCGCCCATCGGCTACTTGTTCACTTGTGTCAGGACCGAAGTCTGGCGAGGCTCAGTCCAGGCACCCGGCGGGTCGCTCTCACATCGCATGACAGGTCGACTCGACGGGCTGCCAGGCCACGTTCCCGATCCGAGGAGAAACACCGGGCCGCCCGCGGCGTGTTTCCGGGTGGCGGGGGTTGTACGGTTGCGGGCGCCAGTGCGGCGTTTCAGCAGAGGCGGGTCGGTTCATCGCTGCAGAATGCATAACTGGACGGGTTTAAGTCAGGAGGTCAGGTAGGTGAGGGTGGCCCCGTTGGTGTTCGGCGATGATAACGTAGGCGCTCGCTTGGACGCTGGTGCGGCGGTCGCCGCGATGCGCCAGGCTGTGGTGGATGCCGAGCGGGGCGTCCTGCAGGCGCCTGCCCGCGTGTCGGCGGACCTGGGCGAGGGCCGGCTAGTGCTCTGCGGCTCCTAGTCTCCGGCTGCGCGCAAAACTTGTATCCATAATTCCCCCGTGCGTGACAACCGAACGCGGTGCCGCATGCCTCTAACGGGTGTGAAGCAGGTGAAGGCAACACAAGGTGGCCTGCGGTGAGCCGCAGCCGGGACGCCGAATACTGCGAGTATGTGGCGGCTAGGGTGTCGTCGCTGCGGCGGCTGGCAGCGGTGCTGTGCGATGACTGGCAGCGCGCGGATGACCTGGTGCAAGCCGCACTGACCAAACTGTATGTGCACTGGGGCCGGGTCCGGGCGGCCGACCACCCCGACGCCTATGCCAGGACCGTGCTGGTCCACGAGTTCATCCAAGAGCGGCGCTCGGCCTGGGTGAAGCGGGTCAGCCTGGTCGGCAGGGTGAGCGACTCGCCGGCGGCCGCGGTGGACCACGATGTGGTGCTCGACCTGCGGGCGGCGGTCGCGGCGCTGCCCGCCCGGCAGCGCGCCACCTTAGTGCTGCGCTTTTACTGCGACCTGAATGTTGACCAGTGCGCCGAAGTTCTGGGCTGCTCGCCGGGGACGGTGAAGAGCCAGACGGCCAGGGCCCTGGAGGCGGTGCGCCGCGCGCTCGGGCCGGGGCATAACGCCGGTCCCGCTGAGCCAGCCCGCCGCGCTGGTGGCAACACCACATCCACGAGAAGCGACCGGCCATGACTGAGCCCCAAGTACGCGAGTTGTTCAACCAGATAGCCGATGGTGAGGCAGGCCCCTCGCGGGTCGATACCCAGCTCGCGTTCCGCCGGGGGCGGGCCCGCCTGCGCTGGCGCCGGGCCTGCGTGGCCGGCGCCCCGGTGCTGGCGGCCGCCGTGGTCGTGGCCCTGGCCGTGGCGGCGGGCCCGGTCCGGCCCGGTGCCGGCCCGGCGGCCGGTGCCGGGCCCGCGGCACCGCGCCAGTTCAACCCGCTGGTCGCGAGCGTGACGTTCGGCTGGCTGCCTGCCGGAGAGTCGCTCCTCTCGGGTGGTATCACGCGGACAGAGTCGTACATGGACGCGGGCCCCATAGGCCCCGACTGGTCGCTCGACGTCTACGCACGGGGGCAGTGCCACCTCACAGGCTCGGCCAGCGGCTTGAACTGCCCCCAGTCGAAACTGCAGTTCAGCCAGCGCGCGCCCGACGTGGCCGGGCACCGTGCGTTCTGGACTGGTGCGGGCATTGCCTGGCAATATGCCCGCGGCGGCTGGGCGTGGCTGTCCATCCCCGTCCCCAACTTCAGCGCATTGCGGCACGACAAGGACATGCAACGCAAGGCGCTCAAAATCGCCAGGCATGTCCGGTATGACGCGACCACACCACTCATGTTCCCAGCCCAGCTCTCCGGCCTGCCCAGCCAGTGGCGGATCCACAACACGTACTACGAAGCCGATGCCGGGCTGCTGCGCGCAGACCAATTCATGCTGACCACCGGCAGCTCCCGGTTCCACCCGCACGTCGGCGACCTGGGCGTCTGGACCGACGCTCCCTACATCCAGGTCCACCCCGCCCCGCGCGACGGTACCTGCACCCCGCACGACCCGGCCAGCGAGAACACCAGTGAGATCATCAACGGCTACCGGGTGGTCCTGAAGCGGATGCCCATTGGCGGCCTCCCCCACCAGGAACTGTGCGGCGCTCACGCTGACGGGCTCTGGTTCGACATCGAGGAGTTCGGTGCCCACCCCAGCATCGACGCGGCCAGCCTGTTCAGGCAGCACCTGCGGCTGCTCGGCACCAACCCAGCGAACTGGACCAAGAACCCCATCGGATGAGCAAGGACCATCTCCCCGGCGCGCACCAGCGCGGCTCGTCTACCGCTCTCGATCACGACCATGGAGCGTGACATGGAGCGCATGCCAGCGGCTCCACCACGCTTAGTGATCGGCCCGCGAACGATCGTCATCGCGTCTACCGGATGCCCGCTGGCAGCCTTTGCTAACAGCATGCAGCCTTCGCGCTGCTCGGGCCCATGTCCGGGCCGTGGGATGAACTGGCATCATCGAGCACATGACCGTGGTGAAGATCAATGCGATTACGGTACTGCCCGGTAGCGGGGATGAACTCGCCCGGCGGTTCGCCGCCCGGGCGGGTGCGGTCGACAATCAGGACGGCTTCGAAGGTTTCGAGCTGCTCAAGCCGGCCGACGAGCGCACCACCTGGCTCGTGGTGACGCGATGGCGGGACGAGGCTTCCTTTGAGGCGTGGCTGCACTCAGCCGCGTTCGGGCACGGGCACCGCTCCGCGGCCGAGCGCAGTGGCGGCGAAGCGCCCGGCCCGGTCGGCGTCAGCAGCGAGCTGTGGTCCTATGAGATCGCTGGTGGCTCGGCCGGCTAACACGCCCTGCCTGGCTAGCTGCGCGCGATCGGCATGCAGAAGCGCGCATGGTGAGCATCGGCTACCGCCCGTAGATCATGATCCGCAATTGGGCGGGGGACGGAGGCGCATGAGCGCAGCAGGGCAGCGTCAGCAGCCAGGAACCAGGCCTGGCCGGACTCGCGGAGCGCCGCCTCCGCGCGCCAGCCCAGCTCCTGATTCCGCCCGGTCACTGCCACCATCGCGCCTTCTCGCAGGAATCTGTCGGCAATGGCGAAGCCGATGCCGGTCGTGCCTCCGGTGACCAGCGCATGCTTGCCCTCTAGCCGTCCCATGCCGCCGGTCACATCCATCTGACGCAACTGCCTTCCGTCAACGAGGCTGCTAGCCCCAGGAGCATTGGAGGCTCCATTGTCCCGGCCTACCCTGCCGCCAGCAGCCCGCGGTGACGAGTTCGGGTCATCTGGTGCCCCACGTGCAGGCATGCCGCCTGCGCGTACCACCCGCGAAGCCGAGGTGCTTGCCTTACTCGCCTCCGGCCTCAGCAAGCACCGGCCACTGAACGTGACGTTTGCCGCGGTCGGGCACGATCAGGCGTACTTCCGCTCGCTGTACCTGCGCGCAAAGCCTTCCGCGCGGCTCAGGGCGTCTGCGAAGATCTTGAATGGCCCTTTGCCTGGTGCAAGGTCCTCTGCCCAGGCCGGCGGCCCTATCGCGCAGCACACAGAGACAGATCGCCGACCATGCGTCCTGTGCTTCGGCCGGGCGTGCTTCAAGCCCGAGGGCAGATTGTCCCGGTCTGGCGTGGGGGTGGCGGAAGGCGGGCGTCGATGTGCCGGCGCAGGCACACGGCGCCTCGGACACTTCGGCCCCGAGTTCCGGCGCCGGGGCGTTGCATGCGCTTCAAGAGCGCTGGAGGTGGGCCCGGTAGAGCTCGCGGAGTGCTTCCCAGTGCCGGGCATCCGCTTCGGTGTCGTAGGTCGGGTTATCGGGCACCGCGAATCCGTGGCGGGCGGGGTAGAACTCGAGGGTGTGATCGACTCCAGCGTCAGTGAGCGCGCTTTCCAGTAGCTCGGCCTGCTCGGCGGTGAACGAGCCGTCGTCCTTCGCGCCGGCCACGTAGACCGTGGCGGTGACGCGGTCCGCCAAGAGGTGAGGGCTCGACGGGTCGTCGGCGACAGCCAGCCTGCCGCCGTGGAACGCCGCCGCCGCGGCGATCTTGCGGCCGAGTCCGCCCGCGGCGGTCAGCGACATGCGCCCGCCCAGGCAATATCCGGTGCTGCCGATCGCGGATCCTGTCACCTCCGGTCGCGCCAAGAGGAAGTCCGAGTAGGCGCCAGAATCGGCGATGATCCGGTCATTGGTGAGCACGCTCGTAAGACTGGACAGCCGTGCCCGCTCCTGCTTGTCGGTGAACACAGTGGCCACGTCGAAAGGTGCCCACTCGCCCGCGCGGTAGTAGATGTCCCGGGATCAGTGCGACGTAACCCATGCTCGCCAGCCGGTCGCCCATCTGCCGGAAAGTCTCCCGCGCTCCGCCCGCGTCGGGAAAAACCAGCACGCCCGGCCACGGGCTATTCACATCAGGGACGTGCAGCGTCCCGTTGCTGTGGCCATCGGGCGCGGGGATCTGGACGTCCAGCCGGCGCATTCAGCTGCCTCCACCGGGCTCGTCGAAGCTGATCGCCCCGAAAGTATCACCAGGTGGCACCCGCCCCGTTGCCAGAAGGCTGCGACCGTGCCCGTGAACTGCGAAGACACCTGCATCACAGCCAACTGGCCGTGGCGTGCGAACTCGCGGATGCAGGATATGGCGGTTCCAGGTGTAAGCCCGCACATGATGCCGGGGCAAGCCTGTCACGGCGCTTGGCTCTCGGCCGACGCTGGCGGTCCCGGCGGCCCTTGATACCGCGGCTGAGGTGGTGGCTAGGTCAGGAACTCCAGCAGCGCCGGGGCGAGAGCGGCCGGGCTGACATCGTGCCCCTGACCCTCCAGGGCGCGCAGCTCGGCATGCGGCATCGCCTGCCGCAGCTTCTGGGCGGTCTCGGCCATGAACGGGAAGCTGGCCGTTCCGTACATCACCAGCGCCGGCACGGCCAGCCGGGCCGCTCGCTCGACCGGCACGGCCGCGTCCTTGCCGAGAATGGCGGTGTGGTCATAGGCCAGGGTTGGCCCCAGCGCCGCCATGGCCGGCCAGAAGTCTTGCTGGCGCATGCCATCGATCTGCTCGGCCGGGGTCCCGACGTAGGCCATGAACAGCGCCACCGCGTCACCGTGGCGGCCCGCGGCCAGCGCCTCGGCCAGCTGCTCGAGGTAGCGGTGCCAGGCCTGCCGGGCGGCGGGATCGTCGTTGTAGGGCGCCTCGTACATGGCAATCTTGGTGACGCTGCCGCCGAGCTGTAGCGCCGCGTCCAGCGCGAGCGCCGCACCGGAGGAGTGACCGTACAGGGCTGCCGTCCCGCCGGCCACCTCGATCAGCGCCTGGATGTCCTCGATCTCCCGGTCCACCGCGTACGGGAGGGTATCGCCGCTGTCGCCCCGGCCCCTGCGGTCATACCCGAATACGGTCAGCTGCGGCGCCAGCAGCGCACGCAGCGCGGCCTTGCCGCCGCGGGTACTCATCGCGCCGTCGACGATGATCAGTGCCGGGCCAGAGCCCTGCTGCTCGTAGACGATCACGGTGCCGTCCGCCGATGTCACTGACTTCATGGCTCGTCTCCTTGTCACATCTGCTCACTTGCCGGGCTGCTCTGACCGCCGGCGATCCGCGCTGGATGCGAACCAGCCGGCCATGGCCACTGCGAAGTCTTAGTCACCATTTCAGCTCGGGGAAGCGAGGTCCTTCAGAACGCGATGGTTGTGGGCGCTATTGCGGTCGCGCCCGTACCGGCACCTGGTCGTCGGTCCGGCCGGGCCCGTCGGCCGACGCGGACAGCGGCCGGGCCCTTGGTTGGGCCCGGCCGTGTTCTCGAGGGTTAGGCGGTGACGTCGCGGTAGGCGGGCGGGGTCCCGGCAGCGACCATTCCAGCTGTGATGGGGGAGGGCTTGAAGCCCTTGACGACCAGCCACACGCCGAGCGACAGCTCCCAGACGGCCACCGGGAGCGTCGCGATCGCCGACCACACGGAAACCTGCTCGTTGAGGCCGAACAGCGTTGCGATTGTGGCGGTGATGAGCAGAGGGGCTCCGATGAGTCCCAGCACGGGAATGACACGTGGCACGAGTCGGGACCGGTACATCAAGTAGCCCAGCAAGAGGGCGTTCACGCCCGGCATGAGGGTCTGTCCGAGCAGGAACGTCCAGTTGTGGATCGCGACGAGCGACGCGCCGGTGGTGACAAGCGAGGCCGCATCTGTTCCGGCCGCTGTGCCCATGTCCTGTCGCAAGGTCACGACCGAAAGGAGGCTCACGACACCGGTGAAGATCATGGCGGCTTCAAGGACGCGAGCGGCGACAAAGCCAAGCGCCATGCCTTCGTTCTGCCGCTTGACCACCGGAAACAGCGTGACCGCGGTGCCTATACAGGCGAGGGCGACGATCACCTCGAGGAAGCCGCCCCAGAGCACGCCAGTGTCGGTGCCGGAGCTAACGATGTAGTCCGGATCGCTCTTCACGGGGTCGTAGAGGGCCAGTGTGGGGATCGAGATGAAGGTAATCAAGTAGAAGACGCCCGCGACGAGTGCGGTCTTTCTCATTGAGTCCATCGGGGCTCGTTTCGTTGCTGTGGTTCGCATGATGGTCGTCATGTCGGCTCCTTCGGTGCATGGATGAGTTATCGGGGCTCGATGGTGGGCGCATTGGGCTGGTCGGGTTCGACCTGAGTGACCGAGACCAGTGGCAGGCCTACGTCGCGCACTTTCTGGAGCAAGCCATACAGCGCGGCCTGGTCGACTACCGGGCCATGGATGACGGTGGTGCCGTCGCTCTCGTTGGTGAGGCTCAGTCCGTCAAACCAGGCGGCCCATCGGGAATCGAGGTGCCCCTTGAGGCGGATTTCGTACCGTCCCGGGTTGTGAGGAGGGCCGGTCGATATTTCGGTCATTGTCCTCCTTTCAACTGTTGCTTGACTGGATGGATCTCAGCCGGCGTTTCGGACGTTCGTTGGTTGATCGAAAGGTAGAACGGAATGTGATGAGGACGCATCACCACGTGTGGTGATTGATGTGGTGATCTGGCCGTTCGCCCGGGGCAGCCTTTCGGCATAGCTGGTTGGCGGGTTTCACCTGCTCCTGCGAGTCGGTGCCGCGCCGCGGCATTCCGCAGCCGCACTGCGCGAAGCGCCTTCGAGGGACTCGCCGTGGCCGTGTGCCTACAGGTCGCGAACGACGACGCGCCGGGGTTAGCGGTCGCCGGTTCGCGACAGGTCGAGTTCCTTGGCCCGGCGGACCGCTGCCCGGCGGTTGTTCACACCGAGCTTGGCGTAGATGTTCTTGGTGTGAGTCCGCATGGTGTTCAGGGACACTATGAGCTCGCGAGCGATGTCCGGGCCGTCCAGGTCGGTTCCGAGCAGCCGAAGCACGTCCAGCTCGCGTTCGCTCAGTGGCTCGATCAAGCCCTGTTTGGCGGGCGTGCTGTCCTTGGTCTTGTTAACGGCTGCCAGGAGTCGACGGACATAGTTCCGGGCGGTCCCCTGTTTCGCGACCGCTCTGAGCAGGGACGCCATAGGCGGGCCCTCATCCACGAAGATTCGGATGTAGCCCTCCGGTTCGGCCAGCGTCAGCGCGCGTTGCAGAGATGCAAGCGCAGCGGGGATGTCGCCTCGCATCTGGTGGGCAAGCGCCTGCAGCACCAGGATTTCGATGACGCTTCCCGTCCTCTGCCCCTCTTCGGCCGCTCGCAGGAGGCGCTCCAAGAGTCGGGTCGCCTCCTGAATGGAGCGCTCTGCACGCTCTGTCGCGTACCGGGCCAAGAGCACCCTGGCGAGGGTGATGTGCTCGAACTCGTGCAGGTAGCTGAGGTCGTCCGCAACGGATAGACCTCGCTCACGCGCCCAGCCGAGCGCTTCACCCACCCCGCCCTGCGCGACCCGCACTCGTGCCCTCAACGCCGGGACCGGCCGCACGTTGGGGAAGAAGTCACTCACATACAGGCGCTCCGCCTCGTTGAGCAGGTCGAGCGCGCCGCCCAGGTCTCCTTCAGCCTGGCGTATCCGAGCCATCGCGACCCGCCAGCGATACCGGTTCTGCGGCAACCCGGTGTGCTCGCCCAACTCCTGGCTGCGCAGCAACTGCTGCGTGGCGGCATGCAAGTCGTCGCGCTCGCGGTGGAGTTCGCTCATCCCTACGTACATGTCTGCCGTTCCCCGCAGAACCGGCCCGCCCTGCTCAGGTGCACGCTGCAATGCCTGCTCGTAGGTGCGCATTGCCTCGCCGAGACGACCTTGCGCAAGCCGGATATCCGCTAGCGCGATCGCGCAACCGAAGGTATCGGCGATGTGCCCGGCCCGCCGTAGTCCCGCCATGCATTCGGCATACGCCGAGTGCCCTGCCTCGAGGTCCCCGCTCGCCCAGAAAGCGAGCCCTGACAAGCCCGCTGCCGCAGCACGGCCGAGGTGGTCCTCCTCAGGCGAAAGTTCGAGCGCCCGCCGGGCGTGCCTCACGGTGCCGGGCACATCGCCCAGAGCCAGGGCCAGGGCGGCACGGTACACCTCGATCGTCGCCGGGAGGCGGCGAAATTCCTCGTCGTCGACGACGACCATCTCCGCCGATGGGGCTTGGGGTCCCTTACGGATACCTGTCGCGCCGTCCGGCCACCGCTCGGCGTCCCGCAGTCGGGCCTCAACGCCCTCGAGCTCGCCGCCAGCCAGCAACGCCCCGGCAAACCCGACGCTGAGCACGGGCCTGACGCGGACCAACTCGTCGGGAAGCGCCTTGAGCCAGCCACGGACCGCGGCCTCCTGCCTGCTCCTGCGCATGGCCGGAATCGCCAGCTCGACCAGGTCCGCCGCTCGCTCGAAATCCCCGGCGGCCAGCGCGTGGCGGATCGTCTCGGACGGCTCGCCGTTCTGCTCGTACCACGCGCTCGCCCGCCGGTGCAGGTCAGGAAGCTCGCCGGGCTGCTCGTCCCGCAGGTGCGCCTGCAGGACGTCGGCGAAGAGCTGGTGATAGCGATACCACCGGCGGCGGTCATCAAGCGGGACCAGGAACAGGTTCCCTCGCTCCAGCGCCGCCAGCTTGGCCCTGCCACCGTCCTGGCCGGTGACGGCGTCGCACAGTGGGCCGCTCAGCCGGTCGAGGATGGAGGTCTGCAGCAGGAAGTGCTGGACATGCTCGGGCTGGCGCTGCAAGACCTCCTCGGCCAGGTAGTCGACGATGTACCGGCCATCCCCGGCGAAGCCGGCGATGAACGCGGCGGTGTCCTCTCGCCCCTGCATCGAGAGCGCCGCCAGCTGGAGCGCGGCGATCCACCCTTCGGTGCGCCCCTCCAGCGCTGCGACATCCCGTGCCGTCAGCACCAATCCCATCACCCCGTTGAGGTACGCGGCGGCCTCGCCGGGCGTGAAGCGCAGATCGGCGGCGCGGATCTCGACGAGCTTGCCACGCCCTCGCAACCGCGCCAGCGGCAACGCCGGGTCGGCGCGGCTGGCGATCACCAGGTGTATCTGCGGGGGTAGGTGCTCCAGCAGGAAGGCCATCCCGTCCTGCACATCGCGCGCGTCGATGACGTGGTAGTCGTCGAGCACCAGCACGACATCGTTCGAGATGGCGTCGAGGTCGTTAAGCAGCGTGACAAGGCCCGCCTCGCTCGGCGGCTGGGGCGGCTGCAGGAGCGAGAGCGCACTTGCACCAACCCCCTGCGACGCCGTCTTCAGCGCGCTGACAAGGTACGTCCAGAACAACGCGGGATCGTTGTCGCGCTGGTCGAGCGAGAGCCACGCCACGGACCGTCCATCGGCAGGAGCGGCGGCCAGCCACTGCGCCAGCAGCGTCGTCTTACCGAACCCGGCCGGAGCTGACACTAGCGTCAGCGCCGACTCCGCCCCGCGGCTCAGGCGCTCGCTCAGTCTCGGACGCGCTACCAGACCGCGCCGCCACCTGGGGACGTGGAGCTTGGTCTCGAGCAGTGGGCCTGCCATGACCACCGTCCCTCAGGAGCCAGTTTCCACGTGCCGTCAACAAAGAACTCGTTGCCAGCCACACAACGGTTGGCTCACGAAACGCATCGCGCCAGCAGGTCGCCCGAAACCATCTGGTCACACGTGGTTCCACCGTACGCGGGATTTTGGCAGACCTGGCCGACGATTCCCTGCAGTTAGCGCATATCGATCCATCTGCACGTCAACGGATCGCGCTGAAGGTACGGTGCCGCCGCGTATAACGACGGCTCGGCGCGCGGTCTTCTTGGCATACACGTCACTCGGCGTGATGCTGTCGATCGGCGCGCCCTGATGCCGGCCCCGGCTCGGCGCGGGGTGGCTGGCCCAGGGGTCGCCGCCGGGCCTGGGTGGCCGCCGATGATGCGAGCGAACATCCCGGCCGCCGGTGCCAGATCCTGCCTGTCCTGACGCGCGCCGTATGCGGCAGCTGGAAACTCGAAGCTGTCCCTCACGGGCTCGTGCGGCAATGGCCGAGACCGAACGCAATTGGTTCGCTCGGGTACTGCGCGGCAGCCTGACCTCCCCGCTGCTCTACGACCGCGCGGTCGAGGACAGCGAACTGCTTCCCCTCGACGGCGCGGATTTGGGGCAGGACTTTACGCGTAACGGCGCGCAGTCTTGGGCTCGTTTAAAGGATGACGATTCGCCATGGGTTTCGATGGCTGGGCCCTCGCCTCGATGGGGAGTCTCATGTCCAGTCGGTCTACTCAGGCGACGCGGCTTGCGACCGTACTGCTCGCCACTTTGGCCGTGCTGTTAAGCACGGCTCTCTGCCGCCAGCGCTCGCGCACGCGGTCCCGCAGGAACTTATGTGCTTGGGTCGCTGTATTCGGCGTGGTGAACTTGCGCCCGCCGAAGCTCCCGGTCGAGCGCCTCCCGGTAGGCGACGCAGCCTCGCAGGAACTGTGGCCAGGGAGGAACCGCGACTGCCGGGTCAATCTGCTCGGGGAGGAGGCCCCAGAGTTCTGGATGATGCCAGCACAGGTCATGGCCGCTGCTGTCGCGGTGCGCACGGATTCCGGCTCGCAAGCGCTTGATCTCGGCGACCAGGGCGACCCTGTCCAGGGCCTCGAGGTCAGCATCCAGGTTCTCGCCCATGCCATGATTCTCCCAGCCGCTGATGACCTGCGCCGCGGTCTGGGCGGCCGTGCCATACATCTTCATGTCCGGAGACCCGCGGTTGATCCCTCTGGCGAGGATCAGGGTGCGCCCACCTGCGGATACGGGGATCGATGGTATGGCGATGTGGCCAGCGCAGAGGCAGATTGGCCAGTCATGGCTATTGCTTGCTGGAGTCGGCTCGGCTGGTCGGCGCAGGAGACCGCCGACGCGCTCGAGGGCAGCGTGGCCGCTGTCAATAGCGCGTTGCAGCGGGCCCGGGCCCGCCTGCGGGAACTGGGCCGGCCGGGTCGGCTGGAGTGGTCGCCGTTGGCGCCGCCGACCCAGCAGGAGCGGCGGCTGGTGCAGCGGTACATGGATGCCCACGCCCGAGCCGACGCCGCGGCGGTGATCGAGTTGCTGGGCGATGACGTCCGGTTCAGCATGCCGCCGGAGCTGGCCCGCTTCGAGGGCCGCGACGCGGTCGCCGCCTTCTTCAGGGAGCTCTTCGGGGCCGGCAATCCCGGAGACTGGCGGCTGGTGCCCACCCGGGCCAATGGCCAGCCGGCCGCCGCCAACTATGTCCGTGCCTGGGGGGAGTCGGAGTACCGGGCGTCGACCCTGGACGCGCTGCGCGTCAAGGGCGGCGAGCTGGTCGAATCTGCTGACAGCGCCCGTATGCTGTCTGGCCTGCGGAAATCAGCTGGTCTGGCACCGGGCGCCTGGCTAGAGCAATCAGTAAGCCTCGCCTTCGTGATCGCCGCGCTCCGGGTGGTCAGATCAGTGAGCTGAGTGTGGGAGCGGGTCCAGGCACCGGCGTAGACGCCGGGTCGATCTGGGCTAGGCGCTGCGAAGGCTGGGCAAGCTGGTTAGAAAATGGCTATGGCTAATGTGACGGAGCTGCGTGTCGCTCTGACGGTGCAGGAGTTCGACCAGGCGCTGGCGTTCTACCGCGACGTGCTCGGGCTCGAGCAGGTTGCCGACTGGAGTTCCGAGGACGGCCGGGCCGTTGCCCTTGACGCGGGCCGGGCGACGCTCGAGCTGTTCGACGATGCCCAGGCTGAGGCAGTCGACGCGATCGAGGCCGGCCGCCGCGTGTCCGGCACAGTCCGGCTCGCGGTAAAGGTCGCCGACAGCGAGGACACCGCCCGGCGACTCGTCGCGGCCAGCGCCGCGCCGGTCGCACCGCCGGTGACCACGCCGTGGGGCGACCGCAACGCTCGAGTTCAGGCACCCGACGGGATGCAGCTGACCCTGTTCACGGCTGAGTAGGCATCTCGCGAGTCTCCCGAGCATCCGGAGCGGCACTCAGGCCCGCCCATCCTCGCCCCGGCGGGGGAGAAGGGTATGGCCGGCGGGATGGTCGCCGCCAGGCTGCGCCCGCACAGCGCACCACCCGGCCGGCGGCTAGAGCGGCTGGCCTAAGCCCTGAGGCGGGACGAGCGAGCGGTCAGGCCGCTCGGCGGGCCAGCTGTGCCGCCCGGTGGAATTAGGGCGGCGCGCGCCCGTCCGAGCCTGGTCTGGGGCCGGTCCGGGCAGAAGCTGCAGCTGGGCAGCATGCTGCGGGATTCCTCCTTCCAGGGACCATCCTTGCCGGGCTAGCTGGCCGAGCGCCAGCTACGGCCCATTTCACGATTCTGGAAGCTAGCCTGCCCTTGGGATCACCCGCGCAGTGGCCGAGGAGGAGCCGTGGGGCTCATGGACGACTGGACCCGGGCGCTGCATGACGAGGCCGCCTCATACGCGCGGGTAGCGCTGGCCAACATCAGGCGCGAGTTCCCATCCGGCGTCTATCACATGATGAAGGCGCCCGGCGATTTCCCCTATCGTCCACGGGCACGCACGCCGGTCTTCTATGGCAGTTTCGACTGGCACTCATGCGTGCAGATGCACTGGCTGCTGGTCCGGCTGCTGCGCGTCGCGGCTGGCGCCGTCCCCGCCAGCGAGATCAGAGCCGCGCTGGGCCCCCACTTCCAGCGCGTGGCGCTGGCGGCCGAGGAGCGGTTCATCGCCGGCCCGGACGGCCTCGGGGAATGCCCTTACGGCTGGGGCTGGGCGCTCGCGCTGATTCACGAGACCGCGACCTGGGACGATCAGGACGGCCGGAAATGGGCGTCCGCCATGGCGCCGCTGGCCGACGAACTCGGCGGCCTCTTCCTCAAATGGCTGCTCAGGGCGACCTGCCCGGTTCGCTACGGCGTGCACGCCAACAGCGCGTTCGGGCTGTCCAGGGCCCTACCGTACGCGGCAGCGCGAGCCAGCTCGGGGGACCCTGCGCTGCTAGAGGCGATCACCGCCAAAGCACACGCATGGTTCGGCAGCGACATGCTCTATCCCGGCAGCTGGGAACCGTCGGGACACGACTTCCTGTCACCGGCACTCACCGAAGCAGAACTGATGGCCCAGATCCTGCACCTGAACGAGTTCGCCGACTGGCTCGGCGTGTTCTTGCCCGGGATCGAGCGGGGCGAGCCAGCCTCGCTGTTCACTCCTGCGGTTGTGCCGGACTCCAGCGACGGCAATATCGCGCACCTGCACGGGCTCAACGCGAGCCGCGCCTGGTGCTGGCGGCGGCTGGCGGAAAGCCTGCCCGAAGGCGACCCACGCATCGGGGCCGCCCTTGCGGCTGCCCGCGCGCACGCAGATGCCGCCCTGCCGCACGTCGTCGGTGACGACTACGCGGCCGAGCACTGGCTCGCCGCCTACGCCGTGCTCATGCTCAGCTGACCCGCGGCGATTCCAGCCGAAATTGAGCGACAGCAGCGCGTGTGAGCGGAGTGATGGGAGCAGATGATCTGCTAACAACCAAGATCAAGTTACACCGTTAAGTTGGCAGGCCCACGGCCTGCAGCGCCATTTCCGGGACCGGCCGGTCGCGGGCGGCGCCGGATCGGCCGTGGGGGCAGGTCCTGGCTAGCGCGGCCGGGCCGGGGCGTGCCTATCGGTGGATCGTGTTGGGGGCGCAGACTTGGTGGCGGTGGTGGCTGCTGCGGTGCGGCGGGAGGTGCGGGTGATGGGGCTGACCGGGCGGGATCTGGTGTCGTCGGCCGCGGTGTTGGTGATGATCTTGTCGTATGCGCTGCTGGCTTATGGGGCGGGGCCGCGGTTGTTGTCTAGCGCGTGGGCGGCCTGCGCGGTGGAGCTGGTTCTGGGTGTGATCTGCGCGGTGAGCGCGGCTGGTGATTTGCATACCAGGCCGCAGCCGCTGTCCGGGGTGATCGTCCGGAAGGTCACCACGGTGCTCGGCGTGATCGCGGGGCTGGCCGGGCTGGCCGGGCTGGCGGCCAGCAGCTGGCATGCGGTGGAGGTGCTGGTCGTGGTCACGGCCTTTTTGTGGCTGACGGGCACCATCTGGCACGTGCTCAGCATCGGATCGCAGCCGTGAGCTAGCCGGGCGCGCGATCAGGGACCAGGCCCGGCCACGATCACCACGCCAGCCCGGCCCCCGGCGCCCGCGCATGCTCGCCGGCACGCAGATCGACCCGATCGGCGCGCCTCAGCCATGACGCTGATCAGCAAGAAGCCGCGGTCACCATCCGGTAAGCGGGCCTGCAGACGTCAGCTGCCGAGCTGGCTGTCGCCGTGATCCCGGGTCGGCGGCATGGGCTCGAAGGCCAGCGCGCACGAGTTGATGCAATAGCGCTTGCCTGTCGGAGCCGGCCCGTCGCGGAAGACATGGCCCAGATGGCCGCCGCAGCGGCGGCAGACCACCTCCGTGCGGCGCAGCAACAGGCCACGGTCCGGCCGCAGCTCAACAGCTTGTGCGACGGCAGGCTCGTAGAAGCTCGGCCAGCCCGTGCCGGATTCGAACTTGGCGTCCGAGCGGAAGAGCTCGTTCCCGCAGCCGGCGCAGCAGTAAGAGCCGTTCTCCTTGGCGTGGACGTATTTGCCGGTGAAGGCGGGCTCGGTGTGGCCGCGGCGCAGCACATCGTACTGCCGGGGAGTCAGTTCATTCCGCCACTGCTCGTCCGGCTTCTGGATCTCGCTCGCTGCGGTGGCCTGAGTGGCCTTTGTGCGGCGCATCTGTGCTCTCCCCTGGCTGCGGTTTCTCGGTGCTGGACCCGTCGCCGGCCGGTAACGCCAGGCGGGCGCGGGCCAGGAAGCACCTGGCGCGACCGCAGTCCCGGTAACCACGGACCGCCCCATTGGGCCGCCGGTCTCGGCAGGCGAATCCCGGGACCACCCAGTGGAACAAGCTGACTGCACCTAGTCATTCCGGCATCAGGAACAAGACAAGACGTCACAAGGGCCCCGCAGGACCGCGCCCGCCGATAGCCGAGGCCACAGGTCCCGCACGACCGACCGGACAGCAGCGGAGGCACCCCGGCAGCGGCAGAGTGAGACGGCCGGGCTGACCGGCCGCCTCGATGGCGAGGGCTTCAGCTCCGAGGAGCGCAACCTGGACTGTGACACCGCGCTGTGCTAGGCAATGGGCAGTGTCGTATGATCCGCCGCACCGCGGGTGGAAGAGGCCGGCTTCACCAGCGGTTTGCGCGCCCCGCCGAGCGCACGGGAGCACGCGACCTGGCACCGAGTCGGTCCGCTTGGCGCACCCAAGCCCGCGCAACGGACCCGTATACCCCTGCCACCGCGCCTAGCGGCGAGCATGCCACCGAGGTCGAGCCGGACACGTTCGCGTTCGGCTCGACTTATCTGCCCCCGGCTAACGGCCGTCGTCAACGTCATCAACGGGGCACCCGTGCCCTCGTATCTCTCGTTGATGATTCTTTATCTGCCCCTCGCCGGCAATGTCGGTAACGAGGGCGCAGGAGGGTCTGCGTCACCGGCCCTGGCAGGCCACCCCGCGTGACTAGTCTGCCCGTCCGCACCGTCCGCGACGACACCACGTCAAAGACGCGTCATCAACGTCGTGACCTGGAACTTCACCATCAGAAGTTGATCAAGGTCAGATAAGCCGAGCTTAGTTTCCGCGTTCCAGACCGGCCGCGTCTTCAATGGCGGCGCCACCGATATTGGCTGGGCCACCAGCAGCGACGGCGGTGCCTCCTGGACCCACGGCTTCCTGCCCGGCACGAGCCGGGAAGCGATGCAGCCCGGCCCGTTCTTCTCTGTCAGCGACCCGTCGGTCGCCTACGACGCCCGCGATCACGTATGGATCATCTCCTGGCTCGGCGCGCACTTCTCCGGCGGCGGCATCGTGGACGTCATGGTCAGCCGCTCCACCGACGGCGGCCTGACCTGGGGCACCCCGGTGACGGTCGCGGCCACCGGCGTGTTCTACGACAAGAACTGGACGACCTGCGACAACACACCGGCCAGCTCGTTCTACGGCCATTGCTACACCGAATTCGACAACGCCAGCAGCGGCGACCTGGAGCTGATGTCCACCTCGGCCGACGGCGGGCTGAGCTGGGGTCCGCCCACGCCCACCGCCGACAACATTCACGGCCTTGGCGGGCAGCCCGTCGTGCAGCCCAACGGCCGCGTCGTGGTCCCGTTCGAAGGTTTCGGTGGTATCCGGGCCTTCAGCTCCGATGACGGTGGGGCCACCTGGAACGCCTCCGTGCAGATCTCGACCAGATCGGCCCACCGTGTCCCGGGGGTACGCACCTCGCAGCTGCCCTCCGCCGAGATCAACCGCGACGGCACCGTCTACGTCATATGGCAGGACAACCGCTTCGAACCCGGCGGCACCGCCAACGACATCGTGCTCAGCAGCTCGGCCAACGGCACCACCTGGTCGCCGGTCAGCCGCATCCCGCTCGACCCGGTCGGCAGCAACGTCGACCACTTCATCCCCGGCCTCGCCGCCAGCCGCACCTCGGCGGGCGCCAGCACGCAGCTCGCGCTCACGTACTACTTCGACACCAATCCGAGTTGCAGCGGCAGCACCTGCCAGATACAGGTCGGATTCGCGTCCTCGCTTGACAACGGGCAGACCTGGAGCGCGCCACAGATACTCAGCGACCCGATGCAGCTCGGCTGGCTCGCCCCCACCACCCAGGGGTGATGGTCGGTGACTACATCTCCACCTCGTTCGTGGCCGGCCAGCAGCGGGTCGTGGGCGCGTTTGCGATCGGCCTCGCGCCATCGCCCGACGGCCTACTCAACGAGCCGATGTATGCCGGCCTGCAGAAGGTCCGCGTCGGCGTGAGCCGCACCCGCGCCGATCCGGTGCTGTTCACCGGCGCCGCTGCCATCCCATCCACACCGTTCTGATCGACCGCGGCGTAGCCGCGGATGGCATCGATGCCATCCGCGGCTACGCCGCTTGAGCGTCGCGGATCGCGCTTCAGATCTCCAGCCGTGACTCTTCGAGGTCGAGTTCGTGCAGGATCCGGTTCATCACCTCGTTGGAGAGTTTGCCGGCGCTTCGCATCCGCAAAAGCGCCTGGCGCTGCGCCCCCAATACGAGCTGAACCATCTGCTGGTAGGCGAGCGAGCGGTCCTCGTACCCGTCGTCCTCGATCTTGCCGGCCTGGGCGGCGAAGCGGCGCTTGCGGTACTCGTAGAGGTTGCGCATCCGCTCCACCGTCTCGTCGCGCGTCCACTCCTCGCCAGCCAGCGCGTCGATCTGCGCGATCGCGGCCTTGGTCGCGACGAGCCGCGCCCGTATCTCCTCCTGCGCGTCCGCGCCGCCGTCGCTCAGCCCAAGGCGGCGGATCAGGGCCGGCAGCGAGAGCCCTTGCCCGACGAGCGTGAAGAAGATCACGGCGAAGGTGAGGAAGATGATGAGGTTGCGCTTCGGAAAGCCGCCGCCGGCGTCGGTGGTGAACGGCAGCGCGAGCGCCACCGCCAGGGAAACGGCCCCCCGCATCCCGCTCCAGGCAACCACGAGGCGCCACCGCGCTCCCACGCGCCGCGCCCGCTGAGCCGGGCGCCGGTCGATCGCCCGGATCAGGTACGGGACGGTGAAAAACCACACGAGCCTGGTGCCCACGACCACCCCGGTCACCGCCAGGGCGTAGCCGCCGAGCGTGATCGCCGAGTATCCCGACAGCCCGCCGGTGACCGCGCGAAGCTGCAGCCCGATCAGGACGAACAGGATCGCGTTGATGATGAAGTCGAGGATGTCCCAGACGAAGTAGCCCTCCAGCCGGGCGCGGCCCGGGACGATCTGCGGTCCGCGGATGCCCATGTAGATGCCCGCCGTGACCGTTGCCAGGATCCCTGAAGCGCCGATGGCGTTCGCAGGCACGAAGGCCGCGTAGCCGGTGAGCAGCGAGATCGTCACGTTCACCTGGGTGTCGGTGATGCGCTTACGGATCTCGGCGACGAGCCACCCCACGACGAGGCCCACGGCCACGCCCCCGGCTGCCCCAACGACGAACTTCAGGCCGGCGTCAGCGAGCGAGAAGCTCCCGGCCACGACGGCGGCGACCGCGACGCGGTAGGCCACCAGGGCGGTCACGTCGTTAAACAGGCCCTCGCCCTCGATGCTGCTGACCAGGCGACGCGGAGCGTCGAGGCGCCGCATGATCGCCGCCGCCGCGAGCGGGTCGGTCGGCGAGACGATCGCGCCGAGAACGAAGGCAGACTCCCACGGCAGGCCCGGAACGAGCGCGTGCGCGGTCCAGGCAACCGCGCACATCGTCGCGAGCACCAGCCCAACCGTGCTGAGGGTGAGCGCGCGCAGGTTGGCCCGGAAGTCGCTGAAGTTCGCGAAGATCGACGCGCCATAGACAAGGGGCGGCAGGAAGACGACCAGCACGACCTGGGGGTCGAGCTTCACCTCGGGCAGCCCGGGAACGAACCCGAACAGGGCCCCGCCGACCACGAGCACGATCGGAAACGGCACCGACAGGCGACGAGCGAGCACGCTCAGGCCTGCCACGGCCACCAGCAGCCCGGCGATCAGCAGCTCAGCTTGGCCCATCGCTTAAGTATCCTCACCCGCCGCCCAGACGGGTCCGGCCCCATCCCGCCCCTGGCCATTCATCCAGTCCCTCTGCGAGACGCCGGCAGCGTCCTGGGGACGGATCAGGTCCGGGGCCGGGATCTTGCGTTCAACTAGGAGCTGCTGAGCGCGGCACTAGCTTGAGCGTCGCCGCCGGCGTCGTGCCGCCGCCTCCAGGGCCGGACTGACCCACCCGCCGTCGACGGGGTTAATGGTCGTGCCGGGCGGCACGATCTCGTCGATGCGGTCGAGCACGTCGTCGGAGAGCTTGACGTCTGCCGCAGTGAGCTGGGACTTCAGATGCTCCATCGTCCGCGGGCCGATGATGGCGGCGGTCACCGCGGGGTGGCGGAGCGCGCTGGCGGGGTTGAGCTCAATGCCAGGACCTCATCGATTCCCTTGCTGAGATTCCGCTGAAACAGGGCTGGGTCGGTAATGGCCGCCGCGTCCATGTTGATGCCGATGCAGCACATGCCGTCGTGAGAGATCAGCGTGATCATTGCCGCGCAGCCTGGCAGCGGGCCGAACGGGTACATCCGCGTGATCCTCGCCCCGGCCATATAGACCGGGTACGGGATTCCCGGCACGTTACTCACCTGCGCGTCATTGTTGCTGGTCAAGCTGGCCAGGATCCGGGCCACCAGCGAACCCGGCAGATGGCTGAGCGCCGGGGAGAGCAGCGTCGCCGCGTTGATCGCGGGCTCAGCCCTGGCAGTAATCACGAATTCCCGCACTTGCTGCATTCGCTCCCGTGGATCAGGCTCGGCTACGGGAGCGGCGAATCGCGCGGCGGCGAATCTGTTGCCACCGGCCGCGTCCGCCGCAGTCCGCAGGCTGATCGGCATCGCGACCGGCATGGTGTCAATGGGTACGGAGAAGTGCTCGTGGTAGCGGCGGAACCCGCCGAGCACCGCGGCCAGGAACGCATCGTTGACAGAGCCGCCCGCCGACTTCGCCGCGGCTTTCAGGTCCGCCAGCGGGACTTCGGCGGCCTCGAACCGCCACGCCAGGCTCCGTGGGCGCAGCAGCGGAGATGGGGATCCGGTTGCCGGGTCGGCCACGCGGCGCAACGAGGACGCGAATGCGATCGCGTCCGACACTGAGCGCGCGGGCGATCTCAGCGCCCGGGCGGCGAGTCCGGCAGCGACGGTCGCCTGCCGGACCACCCGGCCGGGAGCCTCGAAGGCCTGCCGTGCTGCCTGACCGGCGAGTATCTCCGCCGATGTGCGGGTGTCGGCTGGCGGCGCGGCAGGTTCCGGCCGGTCGCGCATCGGCTCACGGGAACGGCTGTGCAGCAGCGCCAGGAGCTGGACGCCGCCGATTCCGTCGGTGATGCAGTGGTGAGCCTTCAGTATGTAGGCAGCCTGGCCCCTTTCGAGCCCGTCCACGACAACGGCCTCCCACAGTGGCCGGGCCCGGTCGAACGGGCGCATGGCGATGGACTGCGCGATCTCGAGGACCTGGTTGAGCGTGCCCGGCGCAGGCAGCTGCATGTGCTGCAGGTGGTAGCCCAAGTCCAGCTCGCCGTCGGTGACCCACGCGGGCGCGCCCAGGGTCAGCGGCGGCTCGACCACCCGCTGCCGGAACCTGGGCACGATGCGGGAGGCCCAGTCGTGCGCCCTGAGCAGCCGGCCGCGGTCCGGGGCCTGGTCCAAGATCTCGACCATCGTCAGCGTCGACCGGAGCCTGGGGTCTGCCTCGGAGCGCCACATGACCGTTTCGAGCGGGTTCATTTCCGTGGCGGCAGACCAGGCAGCACCGGCCGCGACGAGATCCGGCGCCGGCCCGGTCATGCGGGAAGCTCCGAGCCGGGCCAGCTGGCCAGGGTGTCAACGTAAAGCTGGCGGACTTCGGCCACACGCTCTGTCAGCTCACTGACCGTCCAGGCGCTGACGGCGATCGCCGGATGCACGACCACGTCGACGCGGCCGGGGCGGATCGTCACCGCATCCCGCCACATCAGCTCGCCTGCGTTGCGGATGACGATCGGTACGACCGGGACGCCGGCCTGCATCGCCATGTGGAAGGCACCTTTCTTGAACTCTCCCAGCGCCGGGGTCACCGAGCGCGTCCCCTCTGGCGCGATCAGCACCGATATCCCGTCCCGCAGCCGCCGCACCGCCGGCTCCAGCGCCTGGCGGGCGTCGCCGTGCCCGCCTCGGTCGACGAAGGCCACCCCGGCCAGCCGGAAGGCCAGGCCGAACACGGGGTCGTTGGCCAGTTCCTTCTTCGCTACCGCAGTGAATCCTTCCCGCATCAGCTTGCACAGAATCGCCATGTCCAGCTGGCTCTGATGGTTGAAGAGGAACACCGCCGGGCGCTGATCCCACAGGTTCCGCTCGCCGCGGACTCGCAGCTGTACGCCGGCCAGGCTCAGGCCGAGCTCGCCGATCAGCACCGTCGTGGTGTCGAGCCCGACACGGTGGCTGCGATTGAGCAGGCCGAAGGCGACGCCGGTGGCCATCGCGGTGAACATGCCTCCGTACGCCGCCGCTGTCCTGGCCACCTGCGCGGCCCCTGGCCGTCCGCGAGCTGCGAAACGGAGGACCGGCCAGTCTTCCTCGCGGGCATGAGCGAGCAGGTGCCTTCCCGGGTTGACCGCCCGGGGATGGCCGACAGCGGACAGGAAGGGCACGTCCTCATCGCCGTTGGAATACGCATAACTAGATCGCAGGTCGACTCCCTTTGCCAGGGCGAACGAGCGCACGGCGTCGGCCTTGCCCTGCCGCCACAGCGTCGGGCCTGCGGCTCGCCCGGTCAGGATGCCGTCGGCGGTGACTTCCACCGGCGTGCACAGCACATGCTCTACCCCGGCGGCGCGTGCTGCAGGCTCCACCTGGAAACGGGAGGCCGAGGACGCCAGGACAAGCGTGTGACCCATGCGCTCGTGCGCTCGGATCAGCTGCCATGCCTCCGGAAACAGCCTGCCCGCGATCTGCTGGGCGAACAGCCGCTCGCCGAGTTCGGCGAGCTCATCCTCCGACCGGCCACCCCAGGCGGCGAAGCCAAGGGCAACGAACCGCTCGAAGTCCGCCTCGCTAGTGACCCCGCGCAGGCCGAGCATCAGCGTCTGCGCGGCCTCGAGCGGTCCTATGTCGAAGCTGCGCAGCCGGTAATGGTAGAAATCCTTCGCGGAGTACCCGTCGATGACGGTGCCGTCGAAGTCGAAGAACGCCCCGACGGCAGGGCCAGCCGGGCCGGCCAGGACGTCGGCAACTGCCTCAGCGAGCGACACCGGTGACCTCTGCCCGCAGCGACGCATCCAGGAATTCGGCGGTACGAACGCGAGCGACCAAGTCGCGCACGTACGACGCGGATTGTTCCCGGCGCGATGTCAGCTCCTGGCCGCCCGGCTGGAGGAGGCCGTGATTCTCGGCCAGCTTCAGGGCGGAGGCGAACAGCTCACGGGACAGCGATTCCGGTCCGTGCAGGCGCCCTTGCAGCAGCATCTGCCGGCCCACAGCCTCGCATTCATCCAGGAGGGCGTCGCTCTCGACGGGGTTACTGGCATCGCGCCTGGCCAGGCGCTCGGCGACGACGAGTTGCGCGTCGAGGAAGGAGCGCAGCACCCGGTGCGCCATCAGGAATCCCGACTGGCTCAGCAGCTCGCGTACCTGCTCGGCTGTTCCGGCGCGGGTGTCCCAGTCGGGCGCAATCAGGCGCATCTCCTGGGTGAGCTCGGCCTCGAATGTGTCTCGGTCGGGGAAGAAGAACTCGAACTTCAGCTGGTCGCGCAGACGTCTCGCCGCGGCCCGCCCCTCGGCAAGCGGGGTTCCGGCACCCGACTCGGCTGCGTACAGCATCGCGAGCTCGACGATGGCCCTGTTGACGAACCAGTGAATCGCGTTGTTCCGGTAGAACGCGGCCACGAGGTGCTGGCCCGCCTCGATGGCGTACACCGGCTCCTCGCCGCCGGCGTAGGTGCTGACGACGCCGGACCGGCGCAGTTCACCGAGCACCGCGCTGAGTCCTGCAGCGTCGCGCAGCACGGTGACACCGGTCGCCGGGATCTGCCGGATCTCGATGTAGCCGAGGATCGGCTCCAGCACCTGGCGCACCTGCGCGAGCGTGAGCGCCTGATCGCGCACACCGAGCAAGGTCAGGGTGACCAGGGCGTTGGCCGTCACCGGCGCAGCCCGGTTGATTTCGACCGCGACCTCGAAAGCGATCTTCTGCAGAGCGACGCGCCGCTCCTGCTTGCTGGCGTCCGCGCCGGCCAGCCGCTCGCGCATGAGGAAAGCTGAGCCGAACCGGACCTGGGCGGTGCCGGCATTACGCCGCTGGCCCTGCGCGTACCGCGCCAGCCAGGTCAGCCCTTCCTTTTTCTTCACAGCCCCGGCCTGCTCGGCGGCCATCTGCGAGACCTCGGCCAGCCGGTCATAGGTGATCGAGACGGGCACGAGGTAGACGTCCTCCGCGCGTCCGCGCTGCAGCGCCGCGGCAACATAGTGCAGCAGGCCGTACCGTGGCGCCCGCAGCTTGCCAGTCCTGGAGCGGCCGCCCTCGAAGTACCACTCGAGATTGAACCGCTTGGAGAGCAGGTAGCCGAAGTACTCCGCGACGACGGTCTTGTAGATCTCGTCCTGGCCGAAACTTCTGCGAATGAAGACGACACCAGCCCGACGGGCCAGCGGCCCGACGGGCCAGAAATTCAGATTGCTGCCCCCCACGACATGGTTGCCGGGAAAGTCGTGCCGGGCGAGCACCCCGGCCAGGACAAGGGAATCCGCATAGGAGCGGTGAGACGGCAGGAAGATCAGCGCATGGCGCTTGTTCAGCTCCTGCAGCTGGTCCAGGCCTGCCTCATCGGCCTCGACAGTCCAGGTTCCGGCATGCAGCGGACGCATCATTCCCGACCACAGATCGATCGCCGTGCGGCTCTGCACCGCGACCAGCTCCTCCAACGCGGCCGCGGCCCGGACGCGAACCTCCGGCTCAGAGGTGCCCAGACGCAGGGCGAGCGCGGACAGTTCCGCCCGGAACGCCGCGCCATCGGTGATCTGCTCGGCGACCAGCCGTGGCACCTTGTAGCGGTCTCCGGTCAGGCGCCGCTCAGCGCGCTCAAGCGTCACCACAGCTGCGCGCCGGACGTAACGCGCGAACGCCTCAGGGTCTGCTGACAACCCGGTCTCCACCTGGTGGCGGGCGCGCAGCTCGCTGAGCAAGGCCGGCTCCCCGGCGACGATCCGGTATCGGTCGGGCTCCCGGCTGGCGATGTGCTGTTGCCTGCGCGGGCCAGGCCGGCGGGGATTGGCCAGAAGCACGAGATCGGACCAGCGCGTACGGCGGTCCCCATCTCGTTCGCGCGGGAGCCATACGACGCGCACCGGGATCACCAGGACGTCGCCGTGTCGCTGCAGGCGGTCAGCGAAGGTGCCATCGGCCACGACGAGCATCTCGGCAGGCGTGGCGGCGTCCAGTCCTTCGCTGCGGAGCCACTGCTCCATCAGGCGGCGTTCCGTGTCGGTCGCGTCCACCGCCAGTGCTAGCCGGGGCGGGCGGGCATTGGCGGCAGCCTCCGATCGTTCAGGCAAGTGGCGTCCCTCGCTGTGTACTGCGTGATGCGTGACGAGGCCAGGCAACCACAGGTCCAGCGCGACGTACAGACCGGCTTCACGCCTAGCCCGACGTGGCTGCTGAGCAACCAGAACTCCAACGGCCTGACGACATGGCCGGAATCAGCCACCGCGTCAAGCGCGGGCGGGGCGTATGCCATGGAACAGTACTCATCCGTGGATGGGATCAGCACGGCGTCGTACCCCTCTGATTGATTTGCGTTCTCCTCCAGCAACGTCAGGCTCTATGTTCTCGACGGATCCTGGACGGACGCCAACGTGGGTACCGCGGCTGGCTCTGCCCGCCCGTTCACCGCCGGCTCCAACAACTGCAAGACCTACCAGGTCGACGCGGACGCCCACACCGTTGACGAGCGTCCCGGGCTCCGCGACGTCCTTCCTGGACTCCGCAGCTCAGCCGGGCACCGCCTATACCTACGCGGTAACAGCGGCCGACCAGGGCGGGGCGACATCGCAGCCCGGCACCTCGAGCACTGTGACCACGCCGCTGCTCACGACCGGCTTCGAGTCGGGAACCCTCGCTGGATGGAGTCCGGTGACCTGACCGTCTCAACGGCCCAGCCGAGCTTCTAACCCGGTGACAGGCAGCCCACCGGCACAAGCTAGTCATCGCTCTTACGCAATCCCTTACCACAGAAGAACGAGCCTTCGGATCGGCCCGCCCTCACATCCGATACGCGGCACGGGACGGTCCGCTCGCCACTCGTTCTTACCCGGTCGGCGGCGGGGGGCGCCGCGGCCTGGGGGCGGGTTGCTGTTGCGTCCTGGAGTGACACGGCCTTCTCCTTGAGTTCTTTCCTGGCCTGTTAGGACGCCGGCTCGTCGGCGGCGTTCCAGGTGTCCAAGGAGGCGTACCTGGGCCGCCACTGCTCGCGGTAGGCGGTGAGCAGCGGCGGGGGGAACTTACTGAGGATCGCGTCAAGGGTCTGCGGGCTTGCGTCGTCGAGCAGCCAGGGCATGTACATCGGCGCGTCGCTGCGGATCCGCCCGGTGTGGACGTCGGCGAAGTGCTGCCACTGCTGCGGCGTTAGCGTGGCGTCGATGAGGGCCAGCCCGTCGGATTCCTCATGAGCCAGGTGCGCGGTCAGCTTCGTCACGAGCTCGTCGATGATGTCGCCGAACCGCTGGTGCCCGTAGGCCGGGTCGGCAGCGGCGGCGTCGATGGCCGTCAGCAGCGGCTCGATGACGGCATGCTCCTCCTCCATCGCGTCCACCAGTGCCGCCCGCTCGGGCTGTCCGGCCACGCGGGCGCGCAGGACCGGCCATAGGGCGTCATCTTCGGACTGGTGGTGAACCAGCAGGACTTCTTGAACAGCTCCCACCCCAGCGCGGCTTGCAGCAGCTTGGCGGGGTTGTCGTCCCGCTGGCCCGCGACCCGCCCGACCTGCACGAGTTCCCTGCGCAGCGCGTCGTGCATCGCGAACATCATGCTCATGTCGAGCTTGAAATCCATGGTTCCTCCTTGATCCGGGCATGCCTGGATGCCCCGGGGCAGGTCCCCAGCCAGCGCTGGGCATCCCGGTGCCGCCGTCGTCCCAATAATGACACCCAGTTCTGTTTGAAGTCAAGTTTGAAAAGAATCTCAGTATGTTTAGCTTCCGGGTTCCGGGCCGGGTAGGATGCCGGGCATGACCACCCAGCCGGCTGGCGATCGTTCCCTGCCGCTGCGCGAGCGCAAGAAGCTGCGGACCCGCCGCGCGCTGGCGGACGCGGCGCTACGCATGTTCACCGAGAAGGGCTTCGACGCGACCACGCTGGAGGAGCTCACCGACGAGGCCGAGGTCTCCAAGAGCACCTTCTTCCGCGCCTTCCCGGCCAAGGAAGCCGCAGCAATCGAGGCCGAGGCCGAGCTGTGGACGGCCTACCTGACCGCGCTCGCCGACCGCGAGCTGTCCGGCAACATCCTCAGCGAGCTGCACCACACACTGGCCACGGCAGCCGCCGGACTCGACCCCGGCTGGGACGAGCGCTTCCTCGCCACCCGCCGCCTGGTGGCGGCCGAGCCAGCCCTGCTCAAGTATGTCGAGCACTACCGCGCCGGGATCAAAAACCAGGTGATCGCCTGCCTCGCCGGCAAGCTCCACCTCGACCCCGAAGACCTCCGGCTGCACGTCCTGGCCGAACTCACCACCACCGCCTGGAGCCTCTCTGGCCGCCACTGGGTCCGCCACGACGGGCAAGGCGGCCGGAAAGCGCTCATCGAACGCCTGGACGGCGCAGTCAAGGCCATCCCCGCCAGCCTGGACCTCTCCGCACGCCCGTAGCCGCCAGCCCAGGCCGGCGGCGCGCTGTAGCCTGATGTCGCTTCCGGAGAGGAACCCAGATGATCAGCGTGTGTGTCGCCGGCGCGACCGGCTGGACCGGCCGGGCTGTCGCGCACGCGGTGCGCGAGGCAGACGACCTAAGGCTCGGTGCCGCGGTGTCCCGTTCCGCCGCCGGACTTGATCTGGGCACGGCCTGGGGCGGTGCGCCAATCGGCGTCGCTGTGCACGGCGCCGTCGCCGAGGCGCTCGATGGCGTCGATGTCCTTGTCGACTACACCTCGCACGAGGCGGTGCGCGGCAACGTGCTGGCAGCGTTGGCCGGCGGCGTTGCCGTCGTGATCGGCACGTCAGGGCTGACCGCTGCGGATTTTGCTGACATCGATAGCCTGGCCAGGGAAAAGAACGTCCCGGTGATCGCCTCGGGCAATTTCTCCGTCACCGCCGCGATGGTCCAGGCCGCCGCGCTACTCGCGGCCCGGCACCTGCCGCACTGGGAGATCATCGACTACTCGGCGGCAGGTAAGCGCGATGCCCCCAGCGGCACCGCCATGGAGCTGGCCGAGCTCCTCGCGGGGGTCAGGCCACCGGCCATCGAAGTGCCGGTCGATGCGACCGGCGGGCAGGTCGCCGCGCGCGGGGCAACCGTGGCCGGTACCCAGGTGCACTCGCTCCGGCTGCCCAGCTTCGTCGTCTCCACCGAGATCGTCTTCGCGCAGGCCGACGAGCGCCTGGTCATCCGGCACGACGCCGGCAATACCCCGGTGCCCTACGTCGCCGGGACCCTCCTCGCCATCCGCTCGCTCGCAGGCCGTGCCGGGCTCACCCGCGGCCTTCACACGCTGCTCGCCAGCGACCGCGGTCCGGGCCAGCCGCCGGGGGAGTGAGGCATTCTCGCGGCGGGAGCCTAGGGGCGACGGTGATGATCATCCGGCGATCTCGGCCGCGAGCAGCGCGCCCAGTTCCCAGCATGCCTGGAGATCCTGCTTGCCGGGAGTTCCGGTGACGCAGGCCGGCGGCCGGACCGCGCGCCATTGCAATCCGGTAGTGATCGACTCCACCGCCCGGGTCGCGCCGCCGGTGTCCAGGTTGCCGTGCACGTACAGGCCATAAGGCCGGCGCCGGGTCGCTTCCAGGCACGGGTAGTAGATCTGGTCGAAGAAGTGCTTGAGCGCGCCGGACATGTAGCCGATGTTGGCCGGGGTGCCGAGCAGGTAGCCGTCGGCCTCGAGCACGTCGGCCGCCGCTGCGGTCAGGGCCGGCCGGATGACCACTTCGACGCCCTCGATCTCATCGGTCCGCGATCCGCTGACCGCCGCCTCGAACATGGCCTGCAGGGCAGGCGACGGCGTGTGATGAACTACCAGCAGCCTCGGCATCAGAGCCGAGCCTAGACGACGCTCAGGGGCCGCTGCGGCTGCGCGGCCTGCGGCCACGATGAGCCCCGTCTCGCCGGCGGCAGGGCGGTCTAGTATCGGTCAGCACAACGCGGCGTGAGGATGAAGAGGCAGGACCCGATGAAGGCTGTGGTCCAGGACCGGTTGGGCCCGCCGGACGTCTTGCGGCTGGCGGACATCGGCTTGCCGGAGGCCGGGGCCGGTGACGTGCTGGTCCGGGTGCGCGCCGCCGCGCTCAACCCGGCCGACTGGCACATCCTGCGCGGGGACCCGCTGGTGGCGCGGCTAATGGGCCGGCTGATGACACCACCCGCCAGCGCTGGTCGCTAGTTCTCCTCGACGAGCCTGGCGAGATTCGCCAGTGCCATCCGCGTGCCCGTCTCATTGTCGGCGACGGGCACCTTATCGGGAATTCCCTCGTGCACGACGAGGACATCAGTGCCGCCGCCGGCTGCGTCAGTAAGCGTTGTCGTCATCGTCATCTGGCCGCGGAGTCCGGGGTCGGCCGTCTCGAACTCGAGTACTTCGACCACTTGCTCGTCCGGCACGAGCCTCGCGAAGTGGCCATGGTACGTATCCGTGCGCGGCGCTGACTTGCCGGTTCCGGCCGGCGCATCGTAGCTGAGCGAGATCCGGAACGAGCCGCCTTCGCGGGCATCGAATTCATGCACGTGGCTGCTCATCCCGGCCGGCACCCGCCACTTCGCGATCGCGGCCGCATCCAGAAGCGCCCGGTAGATAGCCGGACGCGGGGCGCTCACGTGATGAGAAACCCGGGTCGAATACACGTAGCCAGCCTATGGCCCGGTGCCTGGACGTTCCGTCAGCGGTACGCCGAACTGCGCGGCACTGGCTAGGCCGACCAGGCGGCCGGCCCGCCGGTCCCGGGTTCGCTGTCATGCATCGTGGGTGGCTTGCGGTGACGCAGCCGCAGCATGGTGCCGGCGAGAGCCGCGGCTGCGATGGCCGCGGCCGATGCGATGAGCCAGCCAGGGGTCCGTGAGCCGGCTTGACGTGCTGCCGCTGGATGTGTGGCAGGGGGGAGGTTGGTTTGCTGCGCTGGCTGCGTGCCCGATCGTGGTGGGACGCCGAGCTGGGCAAGGGTGCGGGTCAGCTGGTCACTGCCCCGAAGCCATCCGGTGGCCCGTAGTGGCCGCCCGAAGCCGCGCTGGCCTGGCGGCGTATAGATGACCGGCCCGCCGGCCGCCTGCGGGTAGAGGTCCTGGCGGATCCGCCCGAACTCTTCGCCTGGCTGCGGGGTGACGCCGGGCACTGTGTAGATGATCGTGTACCGCGGGCCGAGGGTGGCCTTCGGCGGCGGGGTGCGCAGCCGGGCCGGCTTCGGCACGCTGCCGCCCGCACCGAACAACACGGTGAACAGGCTGGTTTGCCCGGCGAGCGTCGCGAGCCTGCCTTGCTGCCCTGGCTCGCCGTCGCCGGAGACGACGATTGCGTGGGCCAGCCCCGGGCCGGTGATACGCGCCTGGGACGGTCCCTTCGCCAGCGCGGGCGTGGCCAGCGTCATTGCGGTGGCGATGCTCATACCTGCGGCAAGAGCGGTGAGAACGATCAGCCTGCGCAGCATGGGGCGGCTCCTTCCGTTGCGCTTCACTCTTGCTACACCGCCACCCGGTGACCGGTTCCCGCGGGCCAGCAGGCTGTCAGCCAGCCGAGCTGGCGATGGCGAGCGCAGCTGTCTTGCCGAGATTGCCTTCCAGGCGGAGCGCGACCTGCCGGGTGCCCCAGATCAGGGTGTTGCCGGTGGTGAGCCGGGCCGAGGCTGCGGCTGGCGTGCCGTCGCGGGTGATGTACATCAGTACATGAGGGCCCTTGATCCACAGGCCTTTGGTGCCGTTCACCTCGACTTCGGTCACGTTGCCGAAGTGAACGAACTTCTGGAAGAAGACTGGGTCGAGGTGGCCGGCGAACTCATCCATCCGCAACTGTCCGTACGGCGTCCGGCGGTAGATCAGGGACGCGACCCGCCCGCGATCGCTGACCGCAACTTCGCTTGGCCGGCCGAGCGCCGCCGGTACCAGGAGGGGGAAGGAGGCTTGGTGGCGGGCCTGCTCCAGCGGCATCCGCCGCTCGCCGGGCAGGGAAGCACTACTTCCCGGGGAGCGCACGGGGCCTGGCTCTTGGCGAAGCTCAACGCCGGCGAACCGGAACACGCGGATGATCACCGCACGCCCCTGCGGGGTTGCGGTCAAGACAGCCAGGAATGCCAGCACCACAACCAGCGCGGCACGCCATCCCAGCCGGTGCCGGAGGATACCGGTCCCCAGGGCAGGCCCGTGGCGGCGCCCGACTGGCTGCCTTTCGAGCCGCTGCCGCACGACTGCGGTGAGGTCGCTGGCTGGCGGCACCTCAAGTTCGCGGCCCGCGGCCCGCAACTCGGACTCCAATGCTCGCTGCCACCCGGCCCGGTCAGCCATGGGAGGCCCGGCTCGGCTCTCCGGGCACGATCAGCCCGCGGAGCCTGTTCAGGGCACGCGATGTGCGCGACTTCACCGATCCGAGCGGCCACTCCAGCACTTGCGCCGTCTCCGCCGCGGACAGGTCGAGGAAGTAGCGGCACACCAGCACCTGCCGTTCCCTGCCCGGGAGCGCGTTCACAGCCGCCACTAGCCGGGCCCGCCGTTCCGCGGCCAGCACTTCATCGACAGGGCCGTCCGCCGCCGTGCCGCCCGATTCGGTGGCGGACAGCCGCACGGCCAGCGCAGCACGCCGGCGTCGCGAACGGGTGAGGTTCCTGGTCTCGTTGGTCACGATCCGCAGCAGCCACGGGCCAAATGGCTCACCCACCCGGAACCGGGACAGGTGCCGGAACGCCTTCACAAACGCCTCCTGCACGACGTCGTCGGCCTCCTCCCCGGCGCCCAGCAGGAAGGCAGCCCGGTGCGCGCGCAGCGTGTACCGGGCGACCAGTACCGCAAAGGCGTCAAGGTCGCCGCCACGGGACCGGGCTACCGCCTCCGCGTCGTCGATGGCTCTCCTCACTCAACCGAGCGCACGCACCTGAATACACCGGAAGCAGCCGCAGGGTTCTCACCAGGGAGACACGGCACGGATGCCCGCGGGAATCACCTGGCGCACCAGGCTCAGCGGCACGCAGCTGAGGAATCGGCTACTTCACGACGCGGAACCTGAGGTGGGTCGCGTGCCGGGACCCAGCGGCCCAGCCGGCCACGGTCTCTGCTGCGCCGTTGACCCCGATACCCGGCCAGCTGTGGGCCCAGTTCTGCTCGCGCATGAGCAAGGGCAACCGTGCCGAGGTGACCGGGCAGCTACCGTCGCCGCGCATGGATGGCTGTCAGGCGGTGCTGGCTTCGACGCCGTCCGTGAAAAGCACGCCGACCGCCAGCAGGACACCGGCGGCCTTGGACGCTCGTCTTCCGTGTGATCCGTGCGGTGGACCGCGAAACCCAGGCAGCCCTGCCGGGTCGAGGCCGAAGCCAAGGAACACGCCATGACTCCCGGCCACTGCCTGAACCGTGACCCCGCCAGAAACGCTACGCACCCGCACCGCAGGCCCTCCCTGCCGCCCGGGCAACACATTACCGATAACCGACGGCCAGGCAATAGCGACACTAATGGCAGGAACGCTGAGCGCATGATCACCCGGGATGGGTGGTATACGGCCGCCTGTCAGCGTGCGACGATGTGCGCTTGATTGCCCTTCGCCCGGAGTGAGCCAGCCGCATGGATGTAAGTCGCGAGGCCGGAGATGTCACTGAACGCGCGGCTGCGGCGGCCAGGATCGTCCTGGTAACGCTTGCCTCGGCGCAGTTCCTCATGACGCTCGACAGCTCGGTCATGAACGTGTCTATCGCCACGGTCGCCAAGGACGTTGGCACGACCGTGACGGGGATCCAGACCGCGATTACCTTCTACACGCTGGTCATGGCCTCGCTCATGATCACGGGCGGCAAGCTCGGCCAGGTTCTTGGCCACAAACGGGCCTTCTCGATCGGGTGCATCATCTACGGGTGCGGGTCGTTGATCACTGCATTCGCGGGGAATCTCGCCGTGTTGATGCTGGGATGGTCGGTCCTCGAAGGCGTCGGGGCGGCGTTGATCATGCCAGCGGTCGTCGCGCTGGTGGCATCGAACTTCGCGCGTCCTCAGCGCCCGCGCGCCTACGGGCTTGTCGCTTCGGCCGGCGCGATCGCGGTGGCGGCAGGTCCGCTGATCGGCGGCCTGTTCACCACGTATCTCTCCTGGCGGTGGGTATTCGTCGGTGAAGTCCTCGTTGTGCTCATCATCCTGGGGCTCACCCGCCGCGTCGTCGACACGCCGCCTGAGCAGGGCGCGCGGCTCGACCTCGTGGGCACCGCGTTGTCCGCGCTCGGCCTCGGGCTCATCGTGTACGGCATCCTCCGCGCCGGGGCGTGGGGTTTCGTCCAGCCCAAGCCTGGCGCCCCGGAGTGGCTACGGTTGTCGCCGACGATCTGGCTGATACTCGCAGGCGGCAGCGTGCTGCGGGTCTTCTTGTGGTGGGAGAATCACCGTCTCGCGCGCGGCGACGCCGCGCTGCTGGATCCGGCGATACTGCGGAACCCGACCCTCCGGGCCGGGCTTACGTCGTTCTTCTTCCAGTATTTCCTGCAAGCCGGCCTCTTCTTTGCCGTGCCATTGTTCCTGTCGGTGGCGCTCGGGCTATCGGCGATTGCGACCGGCGTCCGGCTGCTGCCGCTGTCCGTCACGCTGCTGCTGGCCGCCGCAGGTGTTCCCAAGGTCTTCCCGGACGCCTCACCGCGCCGCGTTGTTCAGATCGGGTTCGTCGCGCTGTTCGTCGGCATCGTGATCATGCTGGCCGCGCTCGACGCGGGTGCCGGGCCTGAGATCGTGACCTGGCCGATGTTGCTTGTCGGCCTTGGTGTCGGCGCGCTGGCCTCCCAGCTCGGGAGCGTCACCGTGTCGTCAGTGGCCGACGAGCACAGCGGTGAGGTCGGCGGAATTCAGAACACGGTCACGAACCTCGGCGCGTCGATCGGAACCGCGCTGGCTGGCGCAGTGCTCATCTCCGCGCTGACGACCTCGTTCCTCAGCGGCGTCCAGCACAACCCTGCCGTACCCAAGGACCTCGCCTCGAAGGCGCAGGTGGAACTGGCCGGGGGTATCCCGTTCATGTCCGACAAAGACCTGAAGGCCGCACTCGACAAGGCCGACCTGCCCCCGAAGACTGCTGATGCGATCGTCGAGGAGAACGCAAACGCCCGCATCGACGGGCTGCGCAGGGCATTGTCGCTGCTGGCCATTGTCGCGCTGATCGCGCTGTTCGCCTGCCGCCGGATCCCGACTCAGCAGCCCGCTGCGGGGCCGGTGAGCGAGGCAGCAGCCTGAGCTGGCCGCCTAGGTCGAAGATGGCGCCGCCGCCGCCACCGCCGAAATAGGTTCGCGGTGTCTGCTGGACGGCGGAGTAGCCATTGCTGAGCGTGATGTTCTGCACGATCAGCTGCGGCCATCGCTGGTCGTAGCAGTCGTTGGTGATGATCACCTGGCGCGGGTCGCAGTGTTCATGTAGAGGATCTGGTGCGTGCCGCCGCCGCTGAGCGTGACCAGGCCGCCGCCGTCCAGCACGATCTGATGCGCGGTGTTCACGACCTTGGCCGGGGCAGTCAGCGTGATGGTGACCGCCTGGGGCCGCAGTCAAAGGCGATGATGCCGCCCTTGGCCACTGCCCCCACGACGGCAGCGGAGGTGCAGCTGCCCGGCGTGCCGGTGCCAATGACCTGGCGACTCATCACAACCTCCGTGATCGATCGCTCGGCCGCTCGGGCCTTATCATCACCACGACGAACGGGAGGAACCACGATGGACCGGTGCTGCGGATAATTCCGAACCCCGCTGCCCCGGCCGGGCATGGCGGCGAACTGGCGGGTTCCGCCTGATTCGATTATATGTTTGAATGCCAGCGGGACGGAGGAGACGCGGGTCAGGCCGGTCAGGTTTGCCGGTGATGCCCAGGAACTCCTGGCCCGGACGACGACTGCTCCGATCAGGGGAGACGACATGCTTGCAGCCGCTACAGCTGGTGCCAGTCACCCCGCGGTCGCCGCTCTGCTCGGGCTCGGGGCTGCCGGGCTCGCGGGCACTGTGGTGGCGATGGCCTGGAATGTGCACGTGCGGCAGATCCGGCTCGCCGAGCAGCTGGCCCGCCGACAGTTCCTGGTGATCACGGAAACGGGCGCGGCCGACCATAGGGCGAACGAGAACAGCGGCCAAGATGTCGCCCTCAGGGAACTCAACGGGGTCAATGGCGCCGGGCCCGCAGAGCCGGTGGTCATCGACGGGCCGGAAACGGTGGTCACCGGCGAGCAGGCCCGCTATCGCGTGCGTGCCTCGGGCAGCCAGAAGGTTGTGTCGTGGGCGGCCGGCGGCGGCTCGGTGTCGCAGTCTCCTGACCCGGCTCATCCCGACGAACTGCTCATGATTGCCGACCGGCCCGGCAACCTAACGGTCACCGCGCGGGTGCGCGAGGGCATGACCGAGCGCCGCGCGACGAAACCGGTCACCGCCGTGGCGGACGTGACCACGCTCGCGCCGCCCTTCACGCTGCGGCTGTTCCTGCACGGGTGGGGGCTGGTGACCGTTGCCGTCGTGATCATCGGATTCGCCGGGGCCCTCGATGCCCTGGGTAACCTCGACTCCTCCGATTTCATCGCGCTGGTTGCCCCGCTGGCCGCGCTACTCGGCATGGTCGCCGTCGTCGTCCGGGGAACGGGTGACCGCCCTGGCCGCCACGGCAATGGCAAGGACATAGCCGGGCCCGGGCCCTGAGGGCCGGCTCGGGGCTAGCCGGCGGGCTTCTCCCAGATCGAGACATGCTGCCGGCTCTCGCTGGTGAAGGGTTCCCGCGTCCACCCGTCCCACCGCTCGCGCAGCCGCAGCCCGGCGATCTGGGCCATCAGGTCGAGTTCGGCCGGCCACACGTACCGGAAGGGGAATGAGGTGTACTCGCCGCGGCCGTCGGTGATCTCGACGTAGTTAGAGCTCATCGCCTGGGTGGCGACGTCATAGAGGTCGAATGCGCACCGGGTCGGGCTCACCTGGAAAGGCACGGCGTTCTGCCCGGGCGGGAGCCTGCGCAGATCGGGGATCGCGACCTCGATCACGAAGCAGCCGCCGGGCGCGAGGTGGGCCGCGACGTTACCGAAGCAGGCCACCTGAGCCGCCTGCGTGGTCAGGTTCATGATCGTGTTAAAGATCAGGTAGGCGACCGAGAACGTCCCGTCCACCCTGGTCGTCGCGAAGTCGCCGATCGTCACGCCGACCTGGTCGCCGCCCGGCTTGGCGCGTAGCCGGGCGACCATCGCCCGCGACATATCGATGCCGTGCACCGGGACCCCGCGGCGCGCCAGCGGCAGCGCGATGCGTCCCGTCCCGATGCCCAGTTCCAGCGCCCGCCCGCCGCCGGCCAGCTCGGCCAGGACGCCGACGACCGGGTCCACGGCGGCAGGCTCGAACATGTCCGCCGTCGACTCGTCGTAGCCCGCCGCGACGCGCTCCCCGAAGTAGCCGTCCGCATGGTCCATCGCCGGACCGTACCGCGGAAGCCCGCCGCAGCGCCCGTGAATTCCGCGCCCCGCGCACTTCCCGGGGAGCCGCCCGTGCAAATGGAGTCTCAGCGGCGATGCCCGGCACCCCGGTCTTGCCGCCGGCGGCCGTCCGGCTGGTGGCCGCCCGGCTGGAACCGCGCCAGGCGACCTGGCAGCTGACCTGCGGCGCGGTGGCGCTTGCCGGGTGCAGCACGGCGGCGCTGGCGCTGCGCGCCGCCCGGCTCGATGCCGATGACGGCATAGTTGTCGTGCCCGGCCCGGCCATCGAGGCTTACGCGCTGCCGGGCTGGCCTGGCCGCATCCATGCTGACAGCGCCGCCGCGGCGGCGGACCCTGCTGCTCGCCGCCTTCGCCGCGACCGTCCTGCTCGCCGGGGGAGCCGCCGTGGAAGCGGCCAGGGCCCTGCACGCTCTGCTCGAACTCGCCCAGGCCGCCCGGTAACCGCTGAGGTTGCGCCCGCGGTCGGGGTGATGGTAAGACCCGTGGGTACCGTCCGGCTAGCTGGCCGTGCCGAACACGGAGGGGAGTGCGTTACGTGAGTTTCTCGGTCGAGGGAGATTATTTCGAGGTATGCAACTGCGACGTCAGCTGCAACTGCGTATGGCTCGGCACCGCCACCCAGGACAACTGTGATGTCCTGCTGGCGTGGCACGTCACCAGCGGCAGCAAGGACGGCGTGGACTTGTCCGGCCTCAACGCCGTGATGGCGGTGCACTCGCCCAAGCGGATGACCGACGGCGGCTGGAAGGTGGCCCTGTACCTGGACGACCGTGCCTCCGCTGAGCAGTCCGAAGCGCTGGGCGCGGTGTTCTCCGGCGGCGCTGGCGGCTACCTGGCCGGCCTGGGTCCGCTGATCGGCGAGGTGGCCGGCGTGCACCCAGCCGCGATCACGTTCGAGAAGTCGGACGGCTCGCTGCACGCCGAGGTAGCCGGCGCCCTGTCGATGAGCGGCGATCAGATGGTCGGGATGGATGGCCAGGAGCCTGCCGTGATCACGAACGCGCCGTTTGGGGCGGTGACCCAGCCGGTCCGGCAAGCCACCTCGAAAGACGTGAGCTATCACGGCCACTGGAGCGCGGATTTCACCGGGACGAACAGTTTCGTCACGGACTTCCGGTACGAAGGCTGACCGGGCGCCCGGCCATGGCCGACCAGGCAGGCCACGCCGCTGTCCTCCGGCCCGTGCGGAACGTGCCGCCGCGCCAGCTTGCCCGGCCGTGGCTCGTGCTGGCCGCGGTCGCTGCGGCGGCCTGGGCGGTCACCATCGTGCTCGCCAGGAACATGGGCAACGGGCCAGGCACGATGGGGCTCGCGCTGCTGCCCTTTCTCGGGCTGTGGATCCTGATGATGGCGGCGATGATGCTGCCGTCGGTCGCGCCGGTCGCCGCGCTCTGGACGCGCTTGATCAGAGGTGTCTCGGCCGGCCCCTGGCGGGCGGCGAGGATGGGCCTGTTCCTCAGCGGCTACCTCCTGGCCTGGGCCGCGTGCGGCGCTGTCGCCTTCGCGGCCCTGGCCGGAACCGGGCAGTTGCTCACCGTGTCCGCTACCGCGGCCAAGTGGCTTGGCGTGGCGATCGTCATCACCGCGGGCATTTACCAGCTGACCCCTTGGAAGGACTGGTGCCTCAGCAAGTGCCGCTCGCCGGTCGGCGCGCTCATGTACTACGTCGGTTTCAAGGGCCGGAGCCGCGACGTCCGCGTCGGACTTCATCACGGGGCGACCTGCGTCGGGTGCTGCTGGGGCCTGATGATCCTGCTGATCGCGGTCGGCGTGATGAACGTGGCGGCCATGGCGGCGCTGGCGGCAGTCATCTTCATCGAGAAACTCTGGCGCCACGGCAAGCCGTTCGGCCAGGCCGCCGGGATCGTCCTGATCGCGGCGGGCGTGCTCGCGATCTGGTTCCCGTGGCTGCTACCCGGCCTGCACGCCGCCGCGATGCCGGCGATGTAGCACCGGCCGTGCCGTTGAGACCGGAACAACTCATCCCGGCGCCGCCGCCACATCGTGTGCCCGCGCCGCGGGTCGTCCTCGGCGCGGACGGCCGCGCAGAGCTCGCTGACCATGCGCCGCCAGCTGGTCAGCTCCAGCTCTGTGCTCACCGCGCGGGCGCGTCCTCGACGTCGATGTAGAGTTCCCGGCCGCCGGGCAGCATCACGCCAAGCGAGTACGAGATGATTCCCTCTGGCATCTCGGTCTGGCCGAGGATCTCGATGTCGACGACCTCGGGATGGAAGACGAGCAGACGGCAGAGGAGACTGCCCGCATGATCGGCCTGGGTCGCCTCGGGCTTGCCCGTGCAGTCCGGAGACCTCATGCGGCCACCGTGCGACCGGGGACTCGGCCGTGAGCGTGCTCCGCAGCGGGCCCGGCGATCTGGCCTTGATGTGGCCGTCCAGGCCGGCGCGCGGCGTCGAGCCGGACGAGCGCGACAGGCCGGGACGGAACGGTGCATGCCAACACATTTCTTAAGGTAACTCGGCGTGAGCACAAGAACCCGGAATGAGGCGCTGAACCGCGTGGCGTGTCATCAGCGAGGTAATGAGGTAGGGGAGCCTGCGCAGGCGAGAAGCGGGCTCGCAGCTCGCGGCGGATGTCGCCGCGGGCACGGCACCCAGGGGCCCGGCGCCCGGGATCAGCACCTACTGTTAGGAGGCGCGGGCACGTGATTGCTCCCACGGAGGTCAGCCCATGACGACGCTGCGCAGTTACGTTTCCGGCCAGTGGCAAGCGCCGGCCGAGGACGGCAGGCCGCTGCACGACGCCGCGACCGGCGCGGAGGTCGCGCGGATCAGCTCGGCCGGCATCGACATGGCCGCCGCGCTCGAGCACGGCCGCCTGGTCGGCGGGCCCGCCCTGCGCGCGCTCACCTTCCACCAGCGCGCCGCGCTGCTGAAGTCGCTCGCCGCCTACCTGCGCGAGCACCGCGACGAGCTTTACGAGCTGTCGACCAGGACAGGGGCGACCCTGGGGGACTCGAAGTTCGACGTGGACGGCGGCATCGGCGTCCTTGCCGCCTACGCGAGCAAGGGCACCAGGGAACTGCCGAACAGCACCGTCTACGCGGACGGTAACGTCGAGCCGCTCGGCCGGGGCGGGACCTTCGTCGGCCAGCACATCGCCGTGCCGCTGCGGGGAGTGGCGATCCAGATCAACGCGTTCAACTTCCCCGTGTGGGGCCCGCTGGAGAAGTTCGCGCCCGCCTTCCTGGCCGGGGTGCCGAGCCTGGTGAAGCCGGCCAGCCAGACCGCCTACCTCACCGCGCGCCTGGTCGAGCTGATCGTGGCATCCGGCCTGCTTCCGGCCGGGTCCGTGCAGCTTATCTGCGGTAGCGCCGGCGATCTGCTCGACCATGTGAGCAGCCAGGATCTTGTCTCGTTCACCGGGTCCGCCGCGACAGCCCGCAAGCTGCGCGCGCACCCGGCGATCGTGCGCAACTCGGTTCGGTTCAACGCCGAGGCGGACTCGCTGAACATGTCCATCCTGGGGCCGGACGCCACGCCGGGGACGGCCGAGTTCGACCTGTACGTCAGGCAGCTGGTCACCGAGATGACGGTGAAGGCAGGGCAGAAGTGCACGGCGATCCGCCGCGCCTTCGTGCCAGCTGAGCTGATGGACGACGTCATCCAGGCGGCGAACGCGCGGCTGGCCGGGGTGATCATCGGCCATCCGGCGAACCCGGACGTGCGCATGGGGCCGCTCGCCAGCCTGGAGCAGCGGGAAGAGGTACGGCGCTCGCTGAAGGCGCTGCTCAGCGCCGGCCGGATCGCCTACGGCGACCCGGAGCGAGTCGAGGTCACCGGGGCGACGGCCGAGCGGGGGGCGTTCGTCTCGCCCGTCCTGCTGCGCGCCGACGACGCCGACCGGGCCGAGCCGCACGAGGTGGAGGCGTTCGGGCCGGTGTGCACGGTGCTGCCCTACACCTCGGCCGCGCAGGTGATCGAGCTCGCCGCGCGCGGCGACGGCAGCCTCGCCGGATCCGTGGTGACCGGGGACGCCGATTTCGCCCGGAGCGTGGTGCTCGGGGTCGCGCCGTGGCACGGCAGGCTGCTGGTGCTGGACGCGGAGGATGCCAGGGAGTCGACCGGGCACGGCTCACCGCTGCCGGCACTCGTGCATGGCGGCCCGGGCCGCGCGGGCGGCGGCGAGGAGCTTGGCGGCATCCGGAGCGTGCTGCACCATATGCAGCGCACCGCGGTTCAGGGCACGCCGACGGTGCTGGGCGCGGTGACCGGCCGCTGGGTGCCCGGCGGCCGCCGGCGCGATGACCCCGTGCACCCGTTCCGCAAGTCGCTGGCCGAGCTCAGGGTGGGCGACTTTGTCGTCGCCGGGCCGCGCACGGTCACTCGTGCGGACGTGGACCATTTCGCCGAGTTCACCGGCGACACCTTCTACGCGCATACCGACGAGGCGGCGGCCGCGGCCAACCCGCTGTTCGGCGGCATCGTCGCGCACGGATACCTGGTCCTGTCGCTCGCGGCCGGGCTGTTCGTTTCCCCCGAGCCCGGCCCGGTGCTCGCCAACTACGGCCTGGAGAACCTGCGCTTCGTAACCCCGGTCAAGCCCGGGGATGAGCTGACGGTGTCCCTGACGGCCAAGCAGATCACGCCTCGGGAGAACGCCGACTACGGCGAGGTCCGCTGGGACGTCGAGGTGACGAACCAGGACCGCAAGCCGGTGGCCCGATACGAGCTGCTGACCATGGTGTCCAAGCACCCGCAGCAGCAGGCGCAGGCAGCGCGGCCCCCGGCATGACCGGCGTCAGCGGCGGCCCGGCCGCCGGATGAGGCCGGGAAGAGCCCGCCGGGGACTGGCTCGCCCGGGACTGGCGACGAGGCAGCACGGTGCGTGGCTAGCGCCGGGAGTGGCGCACTACGCTTTGCGTGACTCATCATGATGATCGCGGGCCCGGCTGGCCCCGGCGCGCGCGACCGTGACCCGGCTGAGAACGGGCCGGCTGATGCCGCCGGCCGATCAGCAGCCGAGGAACGGCTCCGCCAGCGCCCGGCGCGGGTTCACCGCCGCCGGCGGCCTTGCCGCCGCTTCGGCGGCGGGCGCGGCGCGCTGCGCTCCGACGCCAGCGACGATCACCAGGATCACCCCGGCGACCTGCCAGGCGGCCGGCCTCTGCGCCAGGAACAATAGGCCGATCAGCGCCGCGATGCCCGGCTCCAGGGCCATCAGGGTGCCGAACGCGGCCACCCGCATCCGCCGCAGCGCGAGCAGTTCCAGCGAGAAGGGCAGCAGCGGTACGAGCACGGCCAGCCCGGCTCCCTGCACGGCGAGCACCGGGGTAAGGCCGTGCAGTGCGGGCCAGGCGGCCGCCGGCGCCGCGACGACCGCCGCCGTGCCCAGGGACAAGGCAAGTCCCTGCAGCCCGGAAAGCTGGGCGCCGACGCGCTGGGTCAGCAGGATGTAGGCGGCCCAGCCAAGCGCCGCGACCAGGGCGAAGGCCACGCCGCCCAGGTTCAGCCGCCCGTGCCACGGCTCGGTCAGCCCGATCACCCCGATCATGGCCAGTGCTGGCCAGGCCAGGGCCGAGCGCCGGTGGCTGCGGAGCGCGGCCACGCCGAGCGGCCCGAGGAACTCGATGGCCGCCGCGGTGCCCAGCGGTATCCGCGCGATCGCCTCGATGAACGCCAGCGTCAGCACGGCGGTGACGGTGCCGAGCAGCAGCGTGCCGCGCAACGCCGACCAGCCGATCGCGCGCAGCCGGGGCCGCGTGATCAGCAGCAGCACCAGCGCGGAGATGGCCAGCCGCAGCCAGGCGGAGCCGGCCGGGGTGAGCGCCGCGAACTGGTGCGTGCTCAGGGCCGAGCCGAGTTGTACCGACAGCATGGACATGACGGCCAGGGCGGGCGCGGGAAACCTCATGGGTTCATTCGATCGTCCCGCTATCGTCCACGTCTAGTGCAGATTACTGGCCATACTGTTGAGCAAGAGCGGATGATAGGCCGGTGGACACTCGTAAAATAAGGGTCTTGGTCGAGCTATCCAGGCTCGGCACCATGTCCGCGGTCGCGCGCGCCACCGGTTACGGAACCTCCGCGGTCAGCCAGCAGCTGGCCGCGCTGGAACGCGAGGCCGGGGTGCCGCTGCTGGAGGCGGCAGGACGCCGGGTCCGGCTGACCCCCGCCGGGCGGCGGCTGGTCGGCCACGCGGAGACGATCCTGGCCGCCGTCACCGCCGCCGAGCTGGACCTGGCCGCCGGATCGGAGCCCAGCGGGCTGGTCCGCGTGGCCGGGTACACTTCCGCGCTGCGCCAGCACCTGCTGCCGGTGGCCGGCGAGCTGGCCCGCGTTCACCCGCTGATCGAGCTCGAACTGCAGGAGCGGGAGCCGGCCGAGGTGGACGAGCTGCTGGACGCCGACCAGATCGACCTGGGCTTCGTGCACGACTACACGCTGGTGCCGCGAGGCGGGCGGCATGTCCGCACGCTGCTGGGCAGCAGCCCGGTGATGCTGGCGGTGCCGCCGGGGTCGGCTGCCCCGGCCCGGATCCGTACCCCGGATGACCTGGAGAGCCTCCGCGGCGAGTTCTGGATCGGCAACTCCCGCGACCCCGGCGACGAGGAGCTGGCCAGCAGGCTCTGTGCGCTGGCCGGGTGGACGCCCCGGATCCGGCACCGCGCGGACAGCCTGGAGCTGGTCATTGACCTGGTGCTGGCGGGGCATGGCATCGGGCTGCTGCCAGCCGACGCGCCGGGGGCGGACCGGGTACGGATGGTGCCAGTGGCACTGGCGAGGACTGACAGCCGGATGTGGAGCGTGGTCCGTGCCGGGACGCAGCAGTGGCCGGCGACGATGGCGGTCATCGATGCCGTCCGCCGCCACGCCGGCGCTGGTGTTCCTTGAAGATATATGCCTAATGCCCTCATGAAGCCGATCGCGGCGGCTCCCCGCTAGCCCGGCGCTAGTCCTTCTTCTCGGCGTGGCCGCCGAACTCGCTGCGCATGGCGGACAGCACCTTGCCGGTGAACTCGCCGAGGCCGCGCGACTCGAACCGCTGGATCAGGGCCGCGGTGATCACAGGGGCGGGAACGCCCTCATCCACGGCGGCGAGCACCGTCCAGCGGCCTTCGCCGGAGTCCGAGACGCGGCCGGCGAAGTCATCAAGCTGCGGTGAGCGGGCCAGCGCGTCGGCGGTGAGGTCGACCAGCCACGACCCGACGACCGACCCGCGGCGCCAGACCTCGGCGACCTCGGCCACGTCGATGTCGTACTGGTAGAACTCGGGATCGCGCAGCGGGGTGGTCTCCGCGTCGTCGGACCCCGCCTCGGCCTTGCCGATGTTGGCGTGCTTGATGATGGACAGGCCCTCGGCGATCGCGGCCATCATGCCGTACTCGATGCCGTTGTGGACCATCTTGACGAAGTGGCCGGCTCCGTTCGGGCCGCAGTGCAGGTATCCGTGCGGGGCGGTGCCCGTCGCCCGGGTACGGCCCGGCGTGGGCTCGGCGCTGCCGGAGCCGGGGGCGATGGTGCGGAAGATCGGATCCAACCGCCCGACCGGCTCGTCCTCGCCGCCGATCATCAGGCAGTAGCCGCGGTCCAGGCCGAACACGCCGCCGGACGTACCGCAGTCCAGGTAGTGGATCTGCTTCGGCGCGAGCCGCTTCGCCCGGATGATGTCATCCCGGTAGTACGAGTTGCCGCCGTCGATCACCGTGTCGCCAGGCTCCAGCAGTTCGGCCAGCTCATCCAGCGCCGAGCCGGTGACGGCGGCTGGCAGCATCAGCCATGCTGCCCGCGGTTTGTCCAGCTTGGCCACGAAGTCTGCGAGCGACGTCGCGCCGGTCGCGCCCTCGCCCTCCAGCTGCTTCACGTGGGCTTCGGCGTGGTCATAGACGACGCAGCGGTGGCCGTCCCGCATTAGCCGGCGGACGAGATTGGCACCCATCCGCCCGAGCCCGATCATGCCGAGCTGCATGGGCCGGTCAGTGGTCATTTCTGCTCCCTAGATCTTCGGGCGGTCAGCCTTTCAGGCTGCGATAGCGCTGGATGAGGGCGTTCGTCGACGAATCGTGCGCCAGCTCCGGCTCGGCGTCGCTTTCCAGCTCGGGGATGATCCGGGCAGCCAGCACCTTGCCGAGCTCGACGCCCCACTGGTCGAAGGAGTCGATGCCCCAGATCGTGCCCTGGGTGAACACGCTGTGCTCGTACAGCGCCACGAGCACGCCGAGCAGCCGCGGGGTCAGCTTCTCGGCCAGCAGCACGTTGGTCGGGCGGTTGCCCTGCATCACCCGGTGCGGCGTGACCTGCGGCGGCGTCCCCTCGGCGAGGACCTCCTGCTCGGTCTTGCCGAACGCGAGCGCCTGGGCCTGCGCGAACACGTTCGAGGACAGGATGTCGTGATGATCGCGCAACGGGTTGAGCGTCTTGCCGAAGCCGATCAGGTCGGCCGGTATGAGCTTGGTGCCCTGGTGAATGAGCTGGTAGAAGCTGTGCTGGCCGTTGGTGCCCGGTTCGCCCCAGTAGACGGCGCCGGTCTCGTAGTCGACCGGGCTGCCGTCGATGGTCACGTGCTTGCCGTTCGACTCCATCGTGAGCTGCTGCAGGTAGGCGGGGAATCGCTTCAGATACTGCTCGTAGGGCAGCACCGCGGTGGTCTGCGCGCCGAAGAAGTCCGCGTACCAGACGGCCAGCAGCCCCATCAGCACCGGCAGGTTCTGGCCGAGCGGCGCGGTGCGGAAGTGCTCGTCCAGCTCGTGGAACCCGGCCAGCAGGTCACGGAAATTCGCCGGCCCGATCGCGAGCATCGTGGACAGCCCGATGGCCGAGTCCATCGAATACCGGCCGCCGACCCAGTCCCAGAAGCCGAACATGTTCGCCGTGTCGATGCCGAACTCCGAGACGCGCTCGGCGTTCGTGGAGACCGCCACGAAGTGCTTCGCGATGGCCCGCTCCGAGCCGAGCTCGCTGACGACCCAGTCGCGCGCTGAGCGGGCGTTGGTCAGGGTCTCCAGGGTGCCGAATGTCTTGGACGAGATGATGAAGAGCGTCTCGTCGGCCGACAGGTCGCGGGTGGCCTCCGCGAAGTCGGTGGAGTCCACGTTGGAGACGAAGCGGAAGGTCAGGTCGCGCCGGGAGTAGTAGCGCAGGGCCTCGTAGGCCATCACCGGGCCGAGATCCGAGCCGCCGATGCCGACATTGACGATGTTCTTGATCGCAAGCCCGGTGAAGCCCTTCCATTCGCCGGAACGGACGCGGCGGGAGAAGTCCGCCATCCGGTCAAGCACCTCGTGCACCTGGACGACCACGTCAACGCCGTCCACGACGAGCGAGGTGCCTTTCGGCATCCGCAGCGCGACGTGCAGCACCGGCCGGTCCTCGGAGACGTTGATCCGCTCCCCGCGCAGCATCATGTCCCGGCGCTCCTCGAGGCCGGACTCGCGGGCGAGGCCGATCAGCAGGCGCAGCGTCTCGTCGGTGACCCGGTTCTTGGAGTAGTCGAGGTACAGGCCGGCCGCCTCCGCGGTCAGCCGCTCGCCGCGGCCGGGATCCTCGGCGAACATTTCGCGCAAGTGCCGCCCGCCGATCTCGGCGTAGTGCTGCTCCAGGGCCTTCCACGACGGGCGCTCGCGAAGCGGGATGGTCGGCATCGGCTCGTTCCTCCAGATGACTGTGCGGAAGGCGGCTATGACGTGCTGCCCGCTCCGGGCCGGACGACGCCGATGGTGAGCAGGCGGATGGGCTTGGCGCACGCCGTCGACTTGTCGGCGAGGCAGATCGGCGTCGTCTGGTTCGGCAGGTAGATCTGCAGGAACGTGGTCCTGGCGGGATGGCACCTGGCCGCCCCGGCCGGGGTGGCCGACGCGACGGGAGAAGTGGCGGGGGAGCTGGCCGGCCCGGCGGGCGTGGTCATCGCGGGCCTCCCTCGGCGCTGTCCATCGCCCTAGCCTAGGCAGCGATCAGCCCGCCGCCGGTCAGCAGGGCAGCCGGAACTCCGCGATGCAGCCAGGAAAGTCGATAAACAGACATCAGCGGTTCCCGGCGCGCCGGTTGACTGCCGCGATTGACTAGGGTGCGAGGAAAGATCAAGCCCATGTGAGGACCCGGGAATGGCTTCGTCCACCACCTCCGCTGACCGTCGCAAGCGGCTGGCCCTCATCGCGGCGATCATGGGCTCGTTCGTCGCCGGGCTCGACGCCACCGCGGTGAACGTCGCGCTGCCGGCGATCCGCGCCGACCTGGGCGGCGGCCTGGCCGGCCAGCAGTGGGTGTCGAACGCCTACCTGCTCGCGCTCGGCTCGCTGATCCTCGTCGGCGGCTCACTCGGCGACATTTACGGCGAGCGGCGCGTGTTCTCCATCGGCGTCGCCGGGTTCGGGATCGTGTCGGTGCTGTGCGCGGTAGCGCCGGACATCGGGATCCTGATCGCGGGCCGGGCGCTGCAGGGCGCGTTCGGGGCGCTGCTCACGCCCAGCGCGCTGGCGGTCATCATCGCCGCCTTCCCACGGGAGGAGCGCGGCGCGGCCATCGGCTCGTGGACGGCGTGGGCCGGGATCGCCACGGTCATCGGCCCGCTAGCGGGCGGCTACCTGGTCGATGCCGTCTCCTGGCGGCTGATCTTCGCTATCAACGTGCCGTTCGTGCTGCTCACGCTCGTGCTGATCAGCCTGGCCGTGCCCGGCCGCGAGCGCGGTGCCGCGCACGTCCCGGTGGACTGGCTCGGCGCCGCGCTCACGTTCCTCGGCCTCGCCGGGCCGGTGCTGGCGCTGATCCGGCTGCCGGACACCGGCTGGGGCAGCCCGCAGGTGTGGGGCCCCGGGCTCGGCGGCATCGTGCTGCTCGGCCTCTTCGTGGTGCACGAGCGGCGCACCCCGGCGCCCACGGTTCCGCTGGCGCTGTTCCGGCGGCGGAACTTCTCCGTCGGCAACGTGCAGACGCTTTCGATGTACGGCGGCCTGGGAATCACGTTCTTCCTGCTGGTGCTCTTCCTCCAGGAGGTGGCCGGCTATAGCGCCCTGCGCTCCGGACTCGCGGTGATGCCCACCACCCTGGTGATGTTCGCGCTATCCAAGCGCTTCGGGAAGCTCGCCGACCGGTTCGGGCCGCGGCTATTCATGGGCGTCGGGCCGCTGGTCGCCGCCGCTGGCCTGGCCTTGATGCTGCGGCTTGGCGCGCATGTGAACTACGTGACCGAATTGCTGCCCGCGCTGCTGATCTTCTCCGTCGGGCTGTCCGCGACCGTCGCGCCGCTGACGGCGACGGTTCTGGCGGACGCCGACGAAGGCAACGCCGGCATCGCCTCGGGAATCAACAACGCGACCGCCAGGATCGCCGGCCTGCTCTCGATCGCGGCCGTCGGCGCGGTCGCCTCGGCCAGCTTCGGCCATGCACTGGACGCCAGCCTGGCCGGGCGCAGCCTCTCGCCGGCCGCGCGGACGGCCATCGCGCAGGCGCGCAGACAGACGCTCGCCCGGGTGGATCCCGGCAAGGTCGGCCAGGATGTCGCGCTCGCCGTGCAGTCCGCTGCGGTGCAGGCGTTCCACGTCGGAATCGGAATCTCGGCCGTGCTCGTCGCGCTCGGCGGGGTGCTCGGCCTCACCCTGATCCGCAACCCGCGGCGCGTGGTGCGGTGCCAGGACTGCGCAGGCGGCCAGTTCGCCGGCCAGCCGCTCGACGCCGGGCGCGAGCGCGTTCCCGCTGGCGGCGCCGCCTCGGCCGGCTGACGCGGCGGCCGCGAGCAGATGGCTGTGACAGCCGGTGCTGTACGCTACCGGCGTGACAACGCGTGACCAGCCACTGGGCGGCTGGCTGGCCAGCCTGGCAAGCCGCAACCCCACGCCCGGCGGGGGCGCGGCCGCCGCGCTGTCAGCGGCCACCGGGGCCGCGCTGATCGGCATGGTCGCGAGCTATACGACCGGCCCGAAATGGGCCGACCGGGATCGGCGAATGCGGGCGCTGGCTGACGAGGCGTCGATGCTGCGAGCCGACGCACTCGCGGTCGCCGACGACGATATCGCCGCGTTCAGCGCGGTCGGCGCGGCCTACAAGCTGCCGAGACAGGCCCCGGCGGAGCAGGCCGCGCGGAGCGCGGAGATCGAGCGCGCGCTGATCCAGGCGGCCGGGCCGCCGGTGCGGGCCGGCCAGCTCGCCGCCCGGGTCGTCGAGATGGCCGCCGAGCTCGCGGACAGCGGGAATCCCAGTGTCCTGTCGGACGTGGCGGTGGCCGCCTCGGCCGCACGCGCGGCGCTGGAGGCAGCGATGGTCAATATCGAGATCAACCGCCGGGAGATCAAGGACAGCGAGGAGGCCGCCAGGCTGGACGCGATCGTCGGCGAGCTTGAGGCGGCGGTGGGCCCGGCTGGCCGCGTGGTCGGCGCCGTCCGCGAGCGGCTTCGCTCATGACCGTCCGGCTGGATGGCAAGAAGCTGGCCGCTGGCATCCGCGCCGCCGTGGCGGCCGGCATCGCCGAGCTGGCCAAGGACGGCCCGCAGCCGGCGCTCGCCCTGGTGATCGCGACCGATGACGAGTCCGCGGCCTGGTATGTCCGCTCCCTGCAGCGGGCGGCGGGCAAGGTCGGCATCGCGGCGCAGCTGGCCGACCTCGGCGCTGGCGCGACCGAGGCGGATATCGGCGCGGTGCTGGCCGAGCTTGCGGCCGACCAGGGGGTGCACGGCATCGCCCTGCAGACCCCGCTTCCCGGCGGGGTGCGCTGGGACGCGGTTGCCTCGGCGATCCCGCTGGCAAAGGACGTGGACGGCGCCAGCCCGCTCAGCGCGGGACGGCTGATGGCGGGCCTGCCGACGTTCGCGCCGGCCACCGCGGCCGCGGTGATGGAGTTGCTGCAGGCCAGCGAGGTTCCGCTGGAAGGCGCCCGGGCGGTCGTGGTCGGCCGCAGCATGGTGGTCGGCAAGCCGCTCGCACACCTGCTGCTGGCCAGGAACGCCACCGTGACGATCTGCCATTCGCGGACGCGGCAGCTGGCCGAGGTGACCCGCCAGGCCGACGTGCTGGTCGCGGCCATGGGCAGGCCACGGTTCCTCAACGACGACCACATCCGGCCCGGTGCCACGGTCATCGACGTGGGCACGACGCCGGACGCCGACGGGAACCTGGTGGGCGATGTCGACGCCGAGCGTGCCGCTGGCGTGGCCGGCGCGCTATCACCAGTGCCGGGTGGCGTCGGGCCCGTCACGACGGCCCTGCTGCTCAGGAATACCGCGCTGGCAGCCGAGCGGCAGTATGCCGAGCGGCACCGCTAACCAGAAATCAGGCGCACGTTATCCGCCGGGCATTTCGCTGAGTCATTGTGCGCATTGATGTCATCCCATGGCATGGCCGCCAGGTTACCGCCCTGCTGTACCCGGGATTCGCTCGCTGCGTGGTAATGTCAGCCTGGCTTCCTGGCCCGGCTGACGTATGCCGCTAAGTAATGAACGCGGGATTTGACTGGTCTGCGCCATTCCGCGGGCGGCCTTTCACTGGCCGGCCTGCGTGTTTCCCGGGACGGGCAAGGCGGCTCATATGATATCGATCTCATACAGGGGGAGTAGAGACAAGATGCGCGTTAATATCAGGCGAACTGCGGCGCGGACCATGACGGCAGGCGTCGTCGTGGTGCTCGGCCTTGGCGGAGCCCAGGCGGCACTGGCCGGGCCGGCGCCCGCCGTCGTGCACGTGCCGTGCAATGCCGCCGCGCTGGCCGGTGACATCGCGGGCGCCGTCAGCGGCGAGACGCTGAACCTGGTCAAGTTCTGCACCTACGAACTGACCGCCCCGCTGGCGCCCATCAGCGTGAACCTCACCATCCAGGGCGACGAGGACACCGTCGAGCGCAGTTACCGCCGCGGCACGCCCGGCTTCAGCGTCTTCGTCGTGACCGATGGCGCCAATGTCGTGTTCAATCAGCTGAACATCCGCAACGGTAACTCCTCGGGTACCGGCAACCAGTCGCCGGTGGACAATTCCGGATATGGCGGCGCCATCTATAACGAAGACGGCAATATCACGGTGACCGGCGGGACAATGCGCGGCAATACCGCCAACCTCGACGGCGGCGCCATCGACAACCTGGGCGGAATGACCGTGCAGGGCACGGTCTTCCAGGGGAACCAGGCCGATAATGGCGGCGCGATTGCCACCGGCTTCCAGGAGCTCGGGTCGCTCGACGCATTCATCCACGCGGCCGAGGTAAACCGCACCACGGTCACCGGGAGTTCCTTCTCCGGCAACAGCGCTATCAACGGCGGCGCCATGTATATCGAGGACTCCACCGCGGTCCTGCACTGCGACTTCACCGGCAACACCGCGGACGCCGGCGGCGGCGGCATCGACATCGTGGGCGGAGTCAAGACGATTGTGCGAGGCCATGCCGTCCGCCCGAGCCAGCTCGATGACGGATCCCCGGTAGTCACCAGTAGCGGCTTTTACCAGAACCAGGCCGAGTTCGGCGGCGGCATGTCCGTCGAAAGCGCGGCGGCAGTCAGCGGCACCACGTTCCGGCTCAACCGGGCCACCGACGAGGGCGGCGGTTTCTACAACGACGGCGACGCCACGCTGGACGGCGTCACCTTCGCCTACGACACGGCCAGGTACGGCGGGGGCTTCTTCAACGAAGACATAGCGGCCCTGACCCGCGCCACGTTCCTCTACAACACAGCCACGTACGGCGGCGGCTTCTACAACGACGACGAGGCGACCATCGACCGCAGCCAGATCTTCCGTAACACGGCGGCCGTCGACGGCGGCGGGATCTTCAACCAGGGCGGCAGCGCCATCACGCTGACGAACACCGCCGTCACCGAGAACCATCCCGACAACTGCGGCCCGATCGGCACGATCGCGGGCTGCGCCGGCTGAACCGCGACGGGCCGGGCGGCGCGGTGGCCGCCGCCCGGCCACGTCCTGCCCTAGCGGGCCGGCCTGCTAGGTAGCTGGCCGGAGCGACTGAGCCGCTCCGGCGAACCGGTCGCCGAGGCTGTCGTCGTCGGGCAGCCCGAGCACCGCAGTCAGCGCCGCCGCCCAGCCGTGGCAGAACAATTGCCAGCCGTCGTGGACCTGCAGCCCGGAGCCTGCTGCCTGGCGCCGGGCGTGGCCGAGGAACCGGAGGTCACCCCGGTAGTTCAGCTCCCAGATCACCGCTTGCGACGGGAATCGCACCCCGGCTGGTCACTGGTGAGCCTGGCCGGTCCTTGCCCATCCCCGTCGCGTTGACAATCAGCGAGCCGGGCGGGGCGGCGCTGATCAGGTCGTCCCACGGCCCGTCGCCGACGTGGCCGTCGACGGGCCGCCGGGCCAGGCGCGCGAGTTGCCCGATGGCGGCGCGGCTGGGGTCGGCGCAGGTGAATCGCACCCGCGGCCGGGACGTGCACAGGTGATAGGCGAGCGCCACCGCGGTGCCGCCCGCGCCGAGGCAGATGACATCCCGGCCGGCGCCGGGGAGCCCGGTGGCCGGCCAGATGCGGTCCGCGACGCGCCCGACCGAGACCGGGTCCCTGGCCCAGCCGCGCAAGCCGCCGCCGGCCGGCCGGATGGCGTTGACCTCCTGGCAGGCCAGGGCGAGCGGGTCCAGCCAGGCGAAGCGCGCCCGCCCGGCCCGCAGCAGCCTGACCTTGTGGGTCGTGACCACAGCGCCCGCCACGCCGTTGGCGCGGCGCAGATCGTCGAGCAGGCTGAGATAGGTCTCGTCATCGGCGCCGAGCGGAATATCGGCACCACGCAGGCTGCAGGCCTGCCCGAGCAGCGGCTGCCAGGCCGGCAGGGCCCGGTGGACGAGCGACGAGCCGGTCGTCACGCCGACGAACAGGATGCCGGCCATGATCGGACCCTATCCGGCGGCGAAAGTGCGGCCGTCCGAGGCGTGGGCTAATTTCGTGACACTGGCCATGCGTGACGTTTACGGCAAGGTGATGGGCCATGCCCGGGATGCGTGCCGCGTCCGCGGCTCCCGTCACCGGCACATTCGCCAGCGTGACCGGCGGGATATCCGCAGCGCAGTGGCCGGCCCGGCGGCGGAGCCGGACGGCCCGGAAGGACGACGCATCAATGGACTGGAAGCTAGAGGTCGTGGTCGTGCCCGTCACGGACGTAGACCGGGCGAAGCGTTTCTACACAGAGCAGGCCGGGTTCTTCGTCGACCATGACACCCGGATCAGCGATCTGGTGCGCTTCGTGCAGCTGACGCCGCCCGGCTCGGCGTGCTCGATTGTCCTGGGCAGCGGGCCGTGGCCCGGCTCGGCCCGCCCGCAGCTGGTGGTGTCCGACATCGAGGCCGCCCGCACGGAACTTGCCGGGCGCGGCATGGACGTGAGCGCCGTCCAGCATTTCGAGGGCGGCGAGCAGGTGGAGGGACGGGGCGAGGATTGGAACTCGTTCATCTTCTTCAGCGACCCGGACGGCAATGCGTGGACGGTGCAGGAACGCCCCGCGGTCGGCTAGCGGGGCCGCTCCCGCGCGGGCGCAGGGTCACACGGTGGTAGCGAGCCCGCCATCGACGGGTATGACCGCGCCCGTCACGTACGCGCCCGCTCGCGAGGCCAGGTAGACGACGACACCGGCCATGTCGTCAGGCCGGCCGATGCGCCGCAGCGGAGCCCGGGCGGCGATCTCGTCCCCGACCGCCCGGAGGGTCGCGGCCATCATCTTGGACTCGAACGGCCCGGGCGCCACCGCGTTGACCGTGATCTGGCGCGGGCCAAGGTCCCGCGCGAGCACGCGGGTCAGATGATGCAGGCCGGCCTTGCTGGCCGAGTAGGAGTACGTGGGCAGCGTGGGCACGTGCAGGCCGTCGATGCTGCCGACGTTGATGACGCGAGCCGGATCGTCATGGGTACCGCCGGCTTCCAGCAGCGGCAGGAACGCCCTGGTGAGGAAGAACGGGGCCTTCAGGTTGAGGTCGATGACCTTGTCCCAGGCCGAGGCGGGGAACTCAGCAAACGGCGCGCCCCAGGTGGCGCCCGCGTTGTTCACCAGCGCGTGCACGGCCTGCTCGTGCGCGCTGACTTCCCGGGCGAGCCGCAGGCACTCGTCTTCCGTCGACAGGTTGGCGGGGATGGCCAGCACCGTCCCGTACTGCCCGAGTTCCTGCGCGGCGGCCGCGCAGGCGTCGGCCTTGCGGGAGCTGATGTACACGCGGGCTCCTGCCTCCAGCAGCCCGCGGGCCATCATGAACCCGATGCCCCGGGTGCCGCCGGTGACGACGGCCGTCTTCCCTGTCAGGTCAAACAACGTCATGGGTTCTCCTCATGTAAACCACCGGAACCGCGCATCGTGGCATGCGTCTCCAGGACGGTGAGATCCTGCGCGCGGCCGTGCGGGAGGGCCTGTCGCCTGATCCTGGCATCCGCAGGCTGGCCGTGCCAGTCGAAGATCATTCCATTTCGGGGTGACCTTCCCAGCGTTCGCCAGGGCGGTGGCAGGGCACCGCTTCCGGGGAGCAGGCCGCGGCCGGCCAGATGCCCGCGGCAGGGGGTGCCGCGGAAGCCGTCGCGGCCTTACTCTTTGTCCATGATGGGCGAGGTTTCGCCGCTCGGGCGCGGTGACGGGGTAGCGCGTCCTGCTGAGCTGCGTGCGTCGCACGGCGACCGGGACCGGGTTGTCGAGTTGCTCCGGGTCGCCGCTGGCGACGGCAGGCTGACCGCAGAGGAACTCGACGAGCGGCTTGAGGTAGCACTGACGGCACGCACCTACGGCGAGCTTGCCGCGCTGACCACTGACCTGCCCGCGGTCCCGGGGTTCGCGCCGGAGGCCCCGACGCCGAAGGACGTCGTGCGCATCGACTGCGGCAGCGGCCGCGTGCGGCGCGACGGCCGCTGGATAGTGCCGCAGCGGATCGAGGTCCGGGTGACGAGCGGCAACGTGAAGCTCGACTTCACCGATGCGGTCCTGTCACAGCCGCGGCTGCTGATCGACGCCGAAGTCCGCAGCGGGAGGCTGACCCTGGTGACGAAGCCGGGGATCATGGTGGACGCCGACGATGTGGCCATCAAGAGCGGCAACGTGAAGGTGCGGCAGCCGTGGGGCGAGAGCGTGCCCGTAACGCTGCGCGTCGATGTGTCGGGAAAGGTCCGCAGCGGCCGCATCACGGCGCGGCCGCCGCGCCGTACGTTCTGGCAATGGCTGCTGGGCCGGCCCGGGCGCTACGAGATCACCGCGCCCTGAGCTAGCCGGCGACCGGCCCGAACCTGATCGCGTGGCCCGGCAACCCGGGACCGGCGGAGCAGCAGCTGCCAGCCGGCCATCGCGATGTGGCCCGAGAACGTGTCGAGCAGCCGGATGTACTCGTCCGCGGTGTAGCTGATCTCCCAGTCGAAGAGCCGGGCGGTGACCTCCCCGAAGAGGCCGGCTGCCTTGATCTCGGCGGACGCGTCTGCCAGTTCGGCGGGACGTCGGAAAGTGGCGCCGGGCGGCAGGCCCTCGCCGATCTCGTCGTACACGTCCTGCAGCCCGGCGAAGAACGGGTCACCGCCGGCGGGCACCACGTGCTCGGCGCTCCAGAAGGCGAGGTGACCGCCAGGGCGCAACTGCTGCCACGCACGCCGGTATTTCACCGCGGGGTCGAGCCAGTGCCAGGCCGTCGCGGCGAAGACAAAGTGGAAGGCCCGCGCCGGCGCATGGTGCTCATGGTGAGCGTTCCGCCTGATGGATGGCGGATCGGTATGCGCCGGCGAATACCGCAGCCACATCCATCAAGCGGATCGCCATCCGCGGCCGCCACCGGGGCCGTACCGCCTGACCGGTAATCCGGTTCCCTGCGGGTACGCTCCGTGGGTGACCGGCTTCCTGCGCGCTCGGCCATTCGCGCCGCTCGCGATGGCGCGGACGGAGCCGCGACCTGGCCGCCGCCGGCCAGGACCAGCAGGAACGAGATCAGCCGGGGCCAGACCAGGCGCGGTGGCGCCCGTCGGCCGAGCTGGCAGCTGAACGGAGCCCTTGGTGCTAGCGCTGCTGCTCGCCGCGGTCGCCGTGGGGCTGGGGAATTTCGGCGCGTCGATCAGCATCGGGCTGTCCGGCGCCACGCGGGCAACGCGGGTCAGGGTCGCGCTCGTCTTCGGGGTCTTCGAGGCCGGCATGCCGCTGGTCGGCCTGCTGGCCGGCCGGAGCGTCGCCCATGCGCTCGGCAACGTGTCCGGTTACGTCGGCGGGACGCTGCTCGTCGGGATCGGCGCATGGCAGCTGATCCAGGCCTTCCGGGCCCGCAACGGCGGGATCTCGCCGCCGACGTCGACCAGGCGGCTGCTGATCACCGGCTTCGCGCTGTCGATGGACAACCTGGTCGTCGGTTTCAGCCTCGGCGTCCAGCGCACGTCGCTGCTCGATGCGGTCGTGGTGTTCGGCGCGGTGAGCGTGTGCCTGAGCCTGCTGGGGCTTGAAGTCGGGCGGCGTCTCGGCGCGGTGCTGGAAATCGGTGCCGAGTACCTGGCCGGCGTGGTCCTGATGGCCGTCGGCTTCATCGTCGTCGTCGGCTAGCCGGCAAGCCGGCGAGCCGGCGGCCCCGGAGCCAGCCAGCCGGAAAGGACACCATGATGAACGGATCCTTCCGCCGCCGGTGCCATGGCTCAGCCGGCGGAATCCAGGCCGTGCTCGATGGCGTACCTGGTGAGCTCGACCCGGTTATGCAGGTGCAGCTTGGTGAGCGTGTTCTGCACGTGGTTCTGCACGGTGCGGTGCGAGAGCACGAGCCGCTCGGCGATCTGCCGGTACGACAGTCCGGTGGCCACCATCCGCAGGATCTCTGCCTCGCGGTCGGTCAGCCGGGGCCGGTCTATCCCCGCGGACTCCGGGGCCGCCGCCAGCCGGCGGAATTCGCCGAGCACCAGGCCAGCCAGGCCGGGCGTGAAGACCGCGTCCCCGTCCGCCGTGCGGCGCACCGCGTCGAGCAGTTCGGCCCGGCTGGCCGACTTGACGATGTAACCAGCCGCGCCCGCCTTGACCGCATCCAGCACGTCCTGCTGCTCGGCGCTGGCCGACAGGATCAGCACCCGCGCGGCGGGCAGCGCGGCGAGGATGCCGCGGGTGACCGTGACGCCGGGCACGTCCGGCAGCTGCAGGTCGAGTACCACGACGTCAGGCCGGACGGCGGCGAGTACCCGGAGCGCCTGCCCGCCGTCACCGACGGCGGCGACCACATCGAAGCCGGCCTCGGTGAGGTCCCGTGCGACCGCCTCACGCCACATCGGATGGTCATCGACGACCATGACCCGCACCGCCGCGCCGCCCGGCTCACTCACAGCGGCACCCTAGGCCATCTGCTTCGCTCGCGGCACCCGCAGCCGCACCTCGGTGCCGGCGCCGGGTGCCGAGCTGATGGTCGCTGAGCCGCCGAGATCGCGGATCCGGCCGCTGATCGCGTGGCTGACGCCCAGTCTCCCGTCCGACGCCGCCTCGGCCAGCCGGCCCGCGGGTATCCCCGGGCCGTCGTCCCTGACGGTGACGCTGACCGTGCCGCCCTCGTCTTCGACGAGTACCCAGGCGGGCGTCCCGTCAGCGCAATGCCGGCGCACGTTGTCGAGCGCCGCCCGGACGGCGGCGGCCGTTTCCCTGGCCGCGTCGGCCGGCAGCAGGACGGGCTCAGCCGGGGCAGCAATGGAAACCGAGGTCGTTCTCTCCAGGGCGAGCAGCGCCCGGAGGTCCAGCTCGCCGGACGGCGGCGATGCCTGGCTGTCCCCGGCGATCAGCGCCCGCAGCGCCGCCTCCTGCTCTCCGGCGAGGCGGCCGATCTCGGCGGCCTCGCCGCCCGCGTCGGCGCCCCGGCGCTGCACGAGCGCGAGGACCTGCAGCACCGAATCGTGGATGCCGCGGGCCAGCCGCTCCCGTTCCCGGCTGACGGCCTCGATCTCGGTGGCGTGCTGGATCGCCCGTTCAGCCCGTGCCGCGAGCCGCGAGATGTACCCGACCAGCGCGCCCGCCAGCAGCAGCAGGATCGGCCCGTTCAGTGAGGTTCCGGGATAGCTGCCGCCCGCCCGCGGGTGCCGGAGTGCGACGTCGCAGCCGCCGAGAACCAGGGCGGCAATGGCGCCGCCGCGCAGCCCGCCTTCCACCGCCCAGGCCAGTACGGGCCCGGCCATCCAGGTCGCGGTCACCGGCATGACGCCCTGCTCGGTGCTGTGCGGGTACTGGAGTACGGCCGTGGAGAGCAGCGCGGCGGCGGTCACCGCGAGGTCGGCGGCCAGCAGGGCGCGCGTCCGGCGCTCCGGCGCCGCGTAGGCGTAGGTGGTCAGGACGGTCCAGCCGGTCATGCCGGCCAGCACGCCCCAGGCCGCGAGCGGACGCGCGTAGTCCTCGCGCAGGGCGATCAGCAGAGCTGCCGCGTACGCCAGGGAGGCGAACCGGAATACCGCGATCGCCCGCCACAATGGCGCCTGCAAGCCCACGGGCTCATCGTCCCACGCCAGGACCGCGGCGCAGGGTACGGCGGCCGGGCTGACGATCCCTTAGCCGGGGCGGCCCGGGCTTACCGCCAGCAGGTAGTAGAAGCTGATCGTCTCCTGATACCGGCCGCCGGGATCGCAGCCCAGCAACGCGGACCTCAGGTCGGCCTCGAACCGCCCGGCGACCCCGGCCCGGGCCAGCCGGGCGACCCGGCGGCCGCCCGCGGGGCAGCTCGCGCTGGCCGGCCAGCACGCCAGGGTCAGGGCGCCGAGGCGAAGGCAAACGGCGTGGCCGGAGCCAGCGCATCGGTGACATCGCCGGCCAGGTCACCGGCGGACAGGTCAAGGCGCTGGCAGCGGTCGAAATGGATCCGGTTGAGGTGCACCCAGATGATGTCGGGACTGTAGCAGGACTCGAACGCGTAGATCCCGTTCGTCAGGTCCGCCAGCGTCCGCCAGATCGTGGCCGAGATATTGGGCCGGGCCTGGTCGGCGATACCGAACGGCTGGGCCGCGTTGCGCATCACGCTGAGCAGCGCAGCGTACGCGTTCCGGCTTGAGTCGGGCTTGGGCAGGTGCCGCAGGTAGTAGCTGGCCCGGACGAACCTGTCATCGGCTTCGGTGGTTCCCGGCAGCGGCTCAGTGCCGCCGAACCCCCGGTAACGTCCCAGGTGGGCCAGTTGCTCGTCAAAGGGCGGTGAGTTGGTCATCACCGCGTAGCCCCGCCCGTGGTGCACCCGCGGCACGCCGCCGAACGTACTCGATGATGGCCGAGTCCCCGGTCGCGTCGTCCAGCGCGAGATGGACGGCGGCCGCCTGGCCGGAGTGAGTCTCCTGCTGCGGCCGGACCTGGAACCGGTGCCTGGCCTGAACGCCGTGCAGTCGGCCACCGTGCTGAACTGGTCAAGGAAGAGCTGCGTCCAGAGCGTGAGCGACAGCCCGGGCAGCGAGGTGTCGCGCGGCCCGTAGTCGGACTCGGCCAGCCAGAGCATCTGGGCCGCGAGCCCCCGCTCGTTGATGCCGTCCGCGCTGGCATAGTCATGCACGCTCGCGATGACGCTGCCGTACCTGGCCGTCCACCGGAGCGGATTCGGATCCCGGTCCATCCCGGCCCGCTTCGCGCCGCGCGGCAGCACCCACAAATTGGTGCCCATGTCCTCGAGCCAGTCCATGTTCCTGCCCACGATCACGCCGTGGCCGTTGTCGTTCCACATCACCCGCGTGCACACAGCTTGCCCCCGGCTTCCCTGCGCTCCGTTTTCATCCCCTGGATCCCAGCCGCCGCCAGCACACCGCAGGCGCCTGATCACGCCTGGTGACTATGCCCCGTCGAGTGCTTGCGAACCTCAGCCCGCCCTGCCCGTCCAGGCCAGCGCGGGCGCGACCCGGAGCGCAATGGCGCCAGCCAGGTCGCCATCAGCTCCGCTGCCCGCTGGCGATGTCGGCGCAGGCGCTCCGCTTAGAGGGCTCATCGCGGCCTGGCTGCTCGGGGCCTCGGCGCCGAACGCCGCGAACGCCGGGCTGGTCGCGGCCGTCGCTGAGCTTGTGCTCTACGGCTGGGCGGCCGGCTGCGCGGCCGGACTGAAGGGAAAGCAGCAGGTCGCGCTCGCGTCGGCGGCTGCCGTGCTCGGGCTGGTGATGATCACCCTCAAGGACGTCGTGCTCGTCCGGCTGCATTGACCCCGGAGCGGTCATACTCCGATAGTGCGAATGACCATCTGGGTCCGGCCGGGCGGCGGGCGCACCGCCGTCGGCGGCGAGCATGACGGCGCCCTGGTCGTCCGGGTCACCGCCCGCGCCGTGGAAGGGCAGGCCAACGAGGCGGCGCTGGCCGCGCTGGCACTGGCCTTCGGTGTCCGGCGGCGGTCGGTGACGCTGGTAACCGGCGCGGTGAGCCGGACGAAGATCGTAGACGTGGATGGCGGCGAGCAGGCAGTCCTGGACCGGCTGCTCGCCGGACAGCGATGATGTCCTTCTCGTCGATGCGGAGGGAACGTGAGCGACCCAAGTGCTGGCCGGGCGGACACGGCCGGCCTGCTGGGCATGATGCCGCTGGCCGCGACGCTGGGCATCGTGCTCGACAGCGCGTCGCCGGCCGAGGTACGGGGCCGGATGGGCTGGTCGCCGGAGCGGTGCACAGCCGGCGGCGTGCTGCACGGCGGGGCGCTGATGGCACTGGCCGACAGCCTCGGCGGGATCTGCGCTTACCTGAACCTCCCGCCGGGGGCGCGGACGGCCACGATCACGTCAGCCACCTCGTTCATCCGCGGGGTACGGGAAGGATCGGTCACTGCCGCCAGCCGCCCGCTGCACGTCGGGCGGACCGTGATCGTCGTGCAGACCGACCTTCGCGACAGCGCCGGGCGGCTGGCCGCGCAGGTGACCCAGACCCAGGCGGTACTGGGCGGCGAGGCCTGACGCCGGGGGCGCGAGGCGAGCACCCGGAGTCGTCCGGTACCATCTACTCCATCATGCGGCGCTACGTACTCATCCTTAGCAGCCGTAGCGGGACCTGATCAGGGCAGGCCAGCAACCCGCTACGGGATGAGGTGCTGGCCGCGAGCCCTGAGACTCTTGGATTTCACGCACTCCTTCCGCGTAACCGGCGGTGACCGGGCGGCCTGAGCGGCGTTTACCGGGGACATCACGAACCCGGCAGCACAGATTCCCGGGGCAGCGGCTCGGCCCGTAGCTGGGAGCCTGACAACTCATCAATCACGCTCGCCAAGACCCCCGCGTCAGGAGAATTGCCATGTCAACGACCAGCCCGCCGAACCCGAAGGCACCTGCAGACAGCGGCGACGCGCCGGCCCGCGCGCTGGCAGCCGTCCAGGTTGCGCTGGACCGCCGCGACAACGGCGGCGCCGCCGGCGCCGTCAGGGACGGGGAAACCCCCCGCGCGAAGTCGGCCTGACCCGCACGGCGGCGCCGTGCCGCCACCCGGCCAGGATGCGCCGGACAACCTCAGAAGGAGTCACGATGAGCGATAGCCAGAGCCCGGATATCGATTTCGATATTCGCCCGTCCGACCACCGTGTCCCCGCGGCCGAGCGCGAGCAGGCCATGGCGGCGCCGGGCTTTGGCAGGGTATTCACCGATCACATGGTCACGATCCGCTGGTCGGCCGAACGCGGCTGGCACGATGGCCGGCTCGAGCCCTACGGCCCGATCACCCTCGACCCGGCCACGTCCGTGCTGCATTACGGGCAGGAGATCTTCGAGGGCCTGAAGGCATACGTCCAGGCCGGCGGGCCGGTCGTCGCGTTCCGGCCGGAGGCGAACGCCGCCAGGTTCAACCTGTCGGCGGCCAGGATGGCGATGCCCGCGCTGCCGGAGTCCGCTTTCGTCCGGGCCATCGAGCTGCTCGTGCGCCATGACCGGGACTGGGTCCCGGCCACCGGCGGCAACAGCCTGTACCTGCGGCCTTTCATGATCGCCACTGAGCGCGGCCTCGGGGTGAACGGGCCATCGTCGTCGTACCTGTTCACGGTCATCGCCTCGCCGGTGGCCGCGTACTTCAGCGGCGGCGTGCAGCCGGTCACGGTCTGGCTGTCGCAGGACTACACCAGGGCCGCGCCGGGCGGCACCGGCGAGGCGAAGTGCGGCGGCAACTACGCGGCCGCTTTCGCCGGGCAGATCGAGGCCGTCGGCAACGGCTGCGATCAGGTCGTCTGGCTGGACGCGGCCGAGCATCGCTGGGTCGAGGAGATGGGCGGGATGAACCTCTTCTTCGTGCACGGCTCCGGCGCCGAGGCCCGGATCATGACCCCGGCGCCGACCGGGACGCTGCTGCGCGGAATCACCAGGGACTCGCTCCTGAAGCTGGGCCCCGATCTCGGCATCCCGGCCGAGGAGGGCGCGGTGTCGGTCGAGCAATGGCGGTCCGGCTGCGCCTCTGGTGACATCACCGAGGTGTTCGCCTGCGGCACCGCCGCGGTGATCACGCCGGTGGGGACGGTCAAGGACGCCGGCCAGGAGTGGGTCATCGGCGACGGCAAGCCGGGCCCGGTCACCATGCGGCTGCGGGACGAGCTGATGGACATCCAGTACGGCCGCCAGGCAGACCCCTACGGCTGGATCCACCACATCTGCTAGCCGCCGCCCGGCATGCCGGTCCGTCCGGCAACATGCTGAATGTGGCTCCAGGCCAGTCAGGTGTGGCCCGATGTCACATCCATCACGTTGACCCGAGCTGCGGCCCGGGCCGGGTGGCTAGCTGGCCGCGGCAGCCAGGTCGGCGGCGGCGGCGGTGATGGCGGGAGCCAGGCGGCGGCAGTCGGCCGGCCCCAGGCGGCTGGCCGGGCCGGAGACGCACACGGCGCCGAGTAGCTGCCCGTCCCGCAGGACCGGCGCGCTGACGCTGGCCACCCCGGACTCGCGCTCGGCGACGCTCGCGGCCCAGCCGCGGCGCCGGATGACGGCAAGCTCGGCGGCCGGCACCGCGGGAAACCGCTCGCCGTCGCCGGACCAGGCCAGCAGCACCTTGCCGCCGGAGCCGGCATCCAGCGGCAGCAGCGCGCCCACCGGCACGCTGTCGCGCAGGCCGGCGCCGGCGTCGCAGGCAGCGACGCAGAGCCGCCGGTCGCCGGAGCGGACGTAGAGCTGGACGCTCTCGCCGGCCTGCTGGTGCAGCCGGCTCAGCACCGGCCCGGCCAGGGCGCCGAGTTCCAGTCCCCGGCCGGCCCGCACGGCGAGCTCGGTCAGCCGCGGGCCGAGCCGGAACGCGCCGGCCCCGTCGCGCGCGACCAGGCCGTGCTTCTCCAGCGAGACCAGCAGCCGGTGCGCGGTCGGCCGCGGCAGCCCGCTGGCTCCGGCCAGGTAACCCAGCGAGCGCGGGCCGTCACCGAGCAGCTCGAGCAGCGTGACCGACCGGTCAAGCACGCCGACCGAGGTGATCCGCTTGCCCCCGGCGGGCTGCTGTGGCAGAGTTTCCATATCGCGGACACCTTATCTCATTATTTGAGACACGATGAGGTGTCAGGGCGACCTGGCTGAGGTCAGGACCGGAACGCACGCCGACACGAGATTCGAGAAAACGCGTGAGCGGACGCCTCTTCGACAAGGTATGGGACCGGCACCTCGTGGTGAGCCCCGAGGGCGAGCCGCCCCTGCTGTACATCGACCTGCACCTGGTGCACGAGGTCACCTCACCGCAGGCCTTCGAGGGCCTGGAACTGGCGGGCCGGGCGGTACGGCGGCCCGACCTGACGCTGGCGACCATGGACCACGACGTGCCGACGATCGGCCTGGACAAGCCCATCGCCGACCCGCTCGCCGCCGAGCAGATCGCCCGGCTGCGCCGCAACTGCGCGGCGCACGGGATCACGCTGCACGGCCTCGGCAGCATCGAGCAGGGCATCGTGCACGTCATCGGCCCGCAACTCGGCCTGACTCAGCCCGGCATGACGGTCGTCTGCGGTGACAGCCACACTTCGACGCACGGCGCGTTCGGCGCGCTGGCCTTCGGGATCGGCACCACCGAGGTCGAGCACGTGCTCGCGACCCAGACGCTGCGGCAGGTCAAGCCCGCCGCGATGGCGGTCACGGTCGAGGGGAAGCTCGGCGAGGGGCTGACCGCCAAGGACCTCGTCCTCGGCATCGTCCGGGCGCTGGGCTCCGGCGGCGGCGTCGGGTCGGTCATCGAGTACCGCGGCGACGCCATCCGCGCGCTGTCGATGGAAGGCCGCATGACGGTCTGCAACATGTCGATCGAAGGCGGCGCCAGGGCCGGCCTGATCGGGCCGGATGACACCACGTTCGGCTATCTCGAGGGACGCAGGCACAGCCCGAGCGGCAAGGACTGGGAGGCGGCCCTGGACTACTGGCGCAGCCTGGTGACCGACGACGGTGCCGAGTTCGATCACGAGATCCGGCTGGATGCGTCGGCGCTGCGCCCAGCGGTCACCTGGGGGACCACGCCCGCGCAGTCGGTGTCGATCGACGATAAGGTGCCGGACCCCGGCTCCTTCGCCAGCCCGGCGCAGCAGCAGGCGGCTCAGCGTGCCCTGACCTACATGGGCCTGGAGCCCGGCACCGCGATCAGGGACGTCCCCGTTGATGCCGTCTTCATCGGCTCGTGTACCAACGGGCGGCTGGAGGACCTGCGGGCAGCCGCCGGGGTGCTGGGCGGCCGGCACGTCCGGCCGGGGGTCCGCGCGCTCGTGGTGCCGGGATCGGCCCGGGTCAAGGCGGCGGCCGAGGCGGAGGGCCTGGACCGGATCTTCACCCAGGCCGGCTTCGAATGGCGCTCGGCCGGGTGCTCCATGTGCCTCGGGATGAACGGGGACATCGTGGCGCCGGGGCAGCGCTGCGCCTCGACCAGCAACAGGAACTTCGAAGGCCGCCAGGGACCCGGTGGCCGCACCCATCTCGTATCGCCCGCGGTGGCGGCGGCCACGGCCGTCGCCGGGCACTTCACCCTGCCAGGAGACCTGTGATGCCCGGGGTACAGCGGATCACCGGACGGGCCGTCGCGCTGCAGCGCGACGACGTCGACACCGACCAGATCATCCCGGCCGCCTGGCTGAAGCGGGTCGAGCGCACCGGATTCGCGGCCGGGCTGTTCGGCGCCTGGCGGGATGACCCCGCGTTCGCGCTGAACCGGCCGGGCGCGGCCGGCTCGAAGGTGCTCGTCGCCGGGGACAACTTCGGCTGCGGCTCGTCCCGCGAGCACGCGGTCTGGGCGCTGCAGGACTTCGGGTTCGCCGCCGTGGTGTCGCCCGGCTTCGCCGACATCTTCCGCGGCAACGCCATCAGCTCCGGCCTCGTGCCGGCCCAGGTCGATGCCGCTGCGGTGGAACGGATTTTCCTGGCGCTGGCCGGCGACCCGGAGGCGGAGGTCGTCGTGGACGTGGCTGCGCGGACGGTCGCGGTCCCGTCGGCCGGCATCGACGAGCCGTTCGCGCTGCCCGACTTCGCCCGCTGGCGGCTGCTGGAAGGGCTCGACGACGTCGCGCTGACGCTGCGGCATGCCGGCGCGATCACCGCCTTCGAGGCGGGCAGGCCGTCCTGGCTGCCGGCCCAGGACCCGGCCGCGCCCTCGTCCCGCTGACCAGGCGGCCTGATTCCAGCACGGAACCATGCCGGTGCTGGAGCCCTGCCCTGTTCCGTGATCTCGACGGACAAGGCGGCCGGCCGGGGCGATCACGGACGAGCGCGCGGGGGCCCTGCTGACGCGCGGGGGGCCCTGCTGAGGTGACCGGGGCGCTGGTTACTCGATTTGCCGGATGGCCGAGTAGCTGGAATAGTGGCCTACCAGCGCGTTGGCCCAGTCACGCGTTAGCCGGCGCAACGGGGCGCCGATGAACGGCAAGCACACGGAGCAGATGGTGATCCGCATTACCCAGTACCAGGTACTCCTCATCACGTAGCGCGAGCCCGCACGCAGGGTTCGCGCTACCACCTCCTACGCCGGACGGCGAGGAGGTTTTTTGTTGGCGCACCACCTCATAGCGAAGGAGCTTCCCGTGCAGCTGACCGGAGCCCAGGCCCTCGTCCGCAGCCTTGAGCACCAGGGTGTCGACGTGGTCTTCGGCCTTCCCGGGGGCGCGATCCTGCCCGCCTATGATCCGCTGCTCTCCTCCTCGCTGCGGCACGTACTCGTCCGGCACGAGCAGGGCGCCGGGCATGCCGCCGAAGGCTACGCGTGGGCGACCGGGCGGGTCGGCGTCTGCATCGCCACCAGCGGGCCCGGCGCCACCAACCTGGTCACCGCGCTGGCCGACGCCTACATGGACTCGGTGCCGATGGTCGCGATCACCGGCCAGGTGCCGAGCGCGATGATCGGCAGCGATGCGTTCCAGGAGGCCGACATCACCGGGATCACGCTGCCGATCACCAAGCACAACGAGCTGGTGACCGATGCCGAGCGGATCCCGGCCGCGATCGCCGAGGCGTTCCACGTCGCATCGACCGGTCGTCCCGGCCCGGTCCTCGTGGACATCCCGAAGGACATCCTGCAGGCGCAGACAAGCTGGGGAACCTGGCCGCCGCCCATGGAGCTGCCCGGCTACCAGCTGCCCGGGCAGCCCGATCCGGCGCAGCTGCGCGCCGCGGCCACGGCGCTGCAGCAGGCCAGGCGGCCGGTGCTGTACGTCGGCGGCGGCGTGATCAAGGCCGATGCGCACGCGGAGCTCAGGCAGCTTGCCGAGCTCGCGCGGGCACCGGTGACGACCACTCTGATGGCGCGCGGCGCCTTCCCCGACAATCACCCGCTGGCGCTCGGCATGCCCGGCATGCACGGCTGCTACACGGCCGTCGCGGCGCTGCAGGAGGCCGACCTGGTGGTCGCGCTCGGGGCGCGGTTCGACGACCGGGTCACCGGCAAGCTCGACGCGTTCGCGCCGCGGGCCAAGGTGGTGCACGCCGACATCGACCCAGCCGAGATCGGCAAGAACCGCAGACCGGACGTGCCGATCGTCGGCGACGTCCGCGTGGTGATCGCCGGGATCACGCGGGAGCTGACCGATCTGGTGGCGGCCGGCGGCCCGCCGGACACCGGCGGCTGGACGACGGCGGTCGATCAGTGGAAGCAGCGTTTCCCGCTGCGCTACACCCAGGACCCGGACGGCCCGCTGAAGCCGCAGCACGTGGTGGAGCGGCTGTCCGCGCTGACCGGCGGCGACGCGGTGGTGGTCGCCGGGGTGGGCCAGCATCAGATGCACGCCGCGCAGCATTTCTCCTTCACCAAGCCGCGGGCCTGGATCAACTCCGGCGGCCTCGGCACGATGGGATTCGCCGTCCCGGCCGCGATGGGCGCCCAGGTTGGCAGGCCCGGCGAGCTGGTGGTCGCGATCGACGGCGATGGCTGCTTCCAGATGACCGCGCAGGAACTCGCCACCTGCGCGATCGAGAAGCTGCCGATCAAGGTCCTGATCTTCAACAACGGCTTCCTCGGCATGGTGCGCCAGTGGCAGGAGCTGTTCTACGACGAGAGGTACTCCTACGTCGAGCTCGGCACCGAGATCCCCGACTATGTCAAGCTCGCCGAGGCCTACGGCTGCGTCGGGCTGCGCTGCGACCGGGCGGGCGACGTGGATGCGGTGCTGGACAAGGCGCTGGCCGTGTCGGATGTGCCCACCGTGGTCGACTTCCGGGTGCACGACAGGGAGGGCGTCTTCCCGATGGTGCCGGCCGGCAAGCCCAACGACGACATCGTCCTCGGGCCGGAATTCAGCGCAGACGAGCAGCGGGCCGCGACCCGCAGGGAGGTGATGGCGCCATGAGCACCGCAGTGCTGAATTCCCGCGGGGGTTCCGGGCCATCGGGGTCCGGGGTGTCCCCGGGAAGCGCCGTGCCCCCCCGGGCCAGCACAGCAGCGCAGACGAGCAGCGGGCCGCGACCCGCAGGGAGGTGATGGCGCCATGAGCACCGCAGTGCTGAATTCCCGCGGGGGTTCCGGGGGGTCGCCCCCCGGGCCAGCACAGCAGCGCAGACGAGCAGCGGGCCGCGACCCGCAGGAAAGGTGATGGCGCCATGAGCACCCATACGCTTTCCGTGCTGGTCGAGAACAAGCCGGGCGTCTTGACGCACGTGGCCGGGCTGTTCGCGCGGCGCGCGTTCAACATCTCGTCGCTGGCCGTCGGCCCGACCACGGACGAGCGGGTCAGCCGTATGACGATCGTGGTCGACGGCGCGTCCACGCCGGTCGGGCAGGTCACCGAGCAGCTGAACAAGCTCGTCCGCGTGCTCAAGGTGGTCGAGCTGCACGACGACGGCGCGGTAGAGCGCGAGCTCGCCCTGGTGAAGGTCTGTACCGAGCCGTCGACCCGCTCGCAGGTCCTCGAGGTCGCGTCGGTGTTCCACGCCGACGTCGTCGACATGGGCCCGGACACCGTGGTGCTCGAGGCGACCGGCAGCCCCGGCAAGCTCGACGCGCTGCTGGCCATGCTGGAGCACTACGGGGTGTGCGAGCTGGTGCGGACCGGCCGCGTCGCCATGGCCCGCGGTGCCGACACCATCACCAACCGCAGTCTTGGCGCCGTCCCGGCGGCCGCCGCGCAGGCTTCCTGAACCCGAAACCGAGAGGAACATATCCCGATGGCCACCGTGTACTACGACTCCGACGCCGACCTCAGCCTGATCCAGGCTCGCAAGATCGCCGTGCTCGGCTATGGCTCGCAGGGCCACGCGCACGCGCTCAGCCTGCGCGATTCCGGCTGCGAGGTACGGGTCGGGCTGCACGAGGGATCCAGGTCCCGCGACCGCGCCGAGGAGGCCGGCCTGACGGTCGCCGTGCCCGCCGACGCCTGCGCCTGGGCTGACGTCATCATGGTGCTCACGCCGGACACGACCCAGCGCGGGCTGTACGCCGCAGCGATCGCGCCCAACCTGCAGCCAGGGGACGCGCTGTTCTTCGCGCACGGGTTCAACATCCACTTCGGCTACATCACCGCCCCGGCCGAGGTCGATGTCGCGATGGTGGCACCCAAGGCGCCCGGGCACCTGGTGCGCCGCCAGTTCGAGGCCGGCCAGGGCACCCCGGTGCTGGTCGCCGTCGCCCAGGACGCCAGCGGCAAGGCATGGGACCTGGCCAAGTCGTACGCCGCGGCGATCGGCGGCACCAAGGCGGGCGCTCTGGTCACCACCTTCAAGGAGGAGACGGAAAGCGACCTGTTCGGCGAGCAGGCGGTGCTCTGCGGGGGAGTGACGGCGCTGGTCAACGCGGGCTTCGAGACCCTTGTCGAGGCCGGCTACCAGCCGGAGGTCGCCTACTTCGAGTGCCTGCACGAGCTCAAGCTCATCGTCGACCTGATGTACGAGGGCGGCATGAACGGCATGCGCTACTCGGTCAGCGACACCGCCGAGTACGGCGACCTGACCCGCGGCCCGCGCGTCATCGGCGCCCCGGCCAGGGACGCCATGGCGAAGCTGCTCGCCGACATCCAGTCTGGCGAGTTCGCCCGCGAGTGGATCGCCGAGGACGACCGCGGCCGGCCGGAATTCGAGCGCCTCCGCGCCGCTGCCGCAGACAGCCAGATCGAGCGCGTGGGCCGCCCGCTGCGGCAGATGATGAGCTGGCTGAACGCTCCGGTAACCGACGAAGAGAGCGCGTGAACATGACCAACGACGTACGTTACGCCGTCGCCTGCATCCCGGGCGACGGCGTCGGCCCCGAGGTCACGACGGTGGCCCGCAGCTGCGTGGACGCGGCGGCCGCACGCCGGGGCTTCGGCGTTGACTGGCGCCCCTACCCGCTGGGCGCCCGGCACTGGCACGAGACCGGCGAGGTGCTGCCCGACGCGGTGCTGGACGAGCTGCGGAAGGCCGACGCGATCCTGCTCGGCGCGGTCGGCGACCCGTCGGTGCCGCCCGGCATCCTGGAGCGCGGGCTGCTGCTGCGGCTGCGCGCCGAACTCGACCTCTACGTGAACCTGCGGCCGTCGAAGCTGCGGCCGGGCGTGGACGGCGCGGTCGCCCGGCACGGCCCGGCGGACCTTGACCTGGTGATCGTGCGGGAGAACACCGAGGGCCTGTACGCCGGCGCCGGGGGAATAGTGCACCGCGGCACGATGATGGAGACGGCGACCGAGGAGTCGCTCAACACCCGCGCCGGGGTGGAGCGCTGCATCAGGTACGCGGCGGATCTGGCCGGCCGCCGCAGCGGCCGGCTGACCCTGGTACACAAGACCAACGTGCTCGTGCACGCCGGCAGCCTCTGGCTGCGCACCGCCGAGCAGGTCGCCGCGGACACCGGCGTGCAGCTGGATTACGCGCACGTCGACGCGGCCTGCCTGTACCTGATCGACAACCCGGCCAGGTTCGATGTGATCGTCACCGACAACCTGTTCGGCGACATCCTCACCGACCTGGCCGCGGCGCTGACCGGCGGGCTCGGGGTGGCACCGAGCGGTAACCTCAATCCGGACCGCACCGGCCCCTCGGTATTCGAGCCGGTGCACGGGTCCGCACCGGACATCGCCGGCACCGGGCGGGCCAACCCGGCCGGGGCGGTGCTGTCCGCGGCGCTGATGCTCGATCACCTGGGCCAGCCGGAAGCGGCCGCCGACCTGGACGCCGCGGTGTCCGGGGTGCTCGAGGCCGGCGCGCCGGCCAGCACGGGCGAGTGGGCGAAGGCGCTGGACGCGGCGCTGGCAGCGACGGCGGTGACCCGGTGAGCGCCGCCGGTAAGGACAGTGCCGCTCATATGGACAGCTCCGCTCATCAGGACACTGCCGCCGGCGAGGGCGGTGCCGCCGGCGAGGCTGGCCTCGCCGGGAAGGTCGAGATCTACGACACCACCCTGCGCGACGGCTCTCAGCAGGTCGGGCTCGACCTGACCGTTGCCGATAAGCTGCACGTCGCGGCCGCGCTGGACGCGCTCGGCGTGGACGTGGTCGAAGGCGGCTGGCCGGGGTCCAACCCGAAGGACGCCGAGTTCTTCGCCCGGGTGGCCGACCTGCCGTGGCGGCATGCCAGGCTCGCCGCCTTCGGCGCGACCCGGCAGCCGCGGCGGAGCGCCGACGACGACCCGAACCTCCGCGCGCTGCTCGCGGCCAGGACGCCGATCGTCACGCTGGTCGGCAAGGCCTGGACCCTGCACGTGGACGAGGCGCTGCGTACCACCCGCGAGGAGAACCTGGCGATGGTGGCCGACTCGGTGCGCTTCATGGCCGCCGAGGGCCGGCGGGTGGTCTTCGACGCCGAGCACTTCTTCGACGGCTACCGCGCCGACCGCGGCTACGCCCTGGACGTCCTGGCGGCCGCCGCCGAGGCAGGTGCCGACACGCTCGCGCTCTGCGACACCAACGGCGGGACGCTGCCCGACGAGGCCGCCCGCATGCTCGCTGAGGTCGCCGCCGCCACCGGGGCGCGGCTCGGCGTGCACTTCCACGACGACTCGGCCTGCGCCGTTGCCAACTCGCTGGTCGCCGTGGCGGGCGGCGCGCTGCACGTGCAGGGCGCGGCCAACGGCTACGGCGAGCGGTGCGGCAACGCCGACCTGTTCGCTGTCATCGCCGGCCTGGAGCTGAAGCGCGGCCATGAGCTGCTGCCGCCCGGCCGCCTCGGGGCGCTGGCCACCACGGCCAGGACGATCGCCGAGCTGGCCAACCTGCCGCTGGCGTCAAAGCAGCCGTACGTCGGCTCGTCCGCGTTCGCCACCAAGGCAGGCCTGCACGCGTCGGCCATCGCCCGGCGCCCGGACGCCTACTCGCACGTCGACCCCGGCTCGGTCGGCAATCAGGCCAGGGTGCTGGTCAGCGAGCTTGCCGGGCGCAGCAACGTGCTGGCCAAGGCGGCGGAACTCGGCCTCGACCTGAGCGGCGATCCGGCCATGGCGACGACGATCCTGGACCAGATCAAGGACGCCGAGCACCGGGGATATGCGTTCGAGGCCGCGGACGCCTCCTTCGAGCTGCTGGTGCGCAGGACCGCGGGCATCCTGCCGGCCTGGTTCGAGCTCGAGGGCTACCGCGTCGTGATCGAGCGCAGTGCCGCCGATGACCGCAGCGAGGCGATCGTCCGGCTGCTGCTCGGCGAGCACCGGGTGGTGGCCGTCGGCGAAGGCGTCGGCCCGGTGCACGCGCTTGACCAGGCGCTGCGCCGCGGCCTCGCCGAGCTGTACCCGGCGCTGGCCGGCATCGCGCTGGTCGACTACAAGGTGCGCATCCTGGATGGCCGGGCCGCGACGAGCGCGGTCACCCGGGTGATGCTGACCTCGGCCGACCACGACGGCGAGTGGACGACCGTCGGGGTGTCCGAGGACATCGTGACCGCGTCCTGGGAGGCCCTGGCCGACGGCGTCGTTTACGGCCTGCTGCGCGCGGGAGCGCAGCCTCTGGCCAGCCCCGAGCTCGCCGGGTCCGCCGCGCGGGGCTAGCCACCGAAGGATCCGTTCATGCTGATCTTTGTTCTTCCCCATCAAGCTGATGTACCGGAGGATTTTCGATGACAGGCAAGCTGCCGCGGCCGCGTTCCGGCCCGCTCACCACCGGCCCGTCGCGGGCGCCGGCCCGCGCGATGCTGCGCGCCGTCGGCCTCAGCGAGTCCGACCTCGACCGCCCGCAGGTTGCCGTCGCCTCGTCCTGGAACGAGGTGACGCCGTGCAACCTGCACCTGAACGGGCTGGCCGCGGCGGCCAAGGACGGCGTGCGGCAGGCCGGCGCGGTCCCGTTCGAGTTCGGCACGATCGCGGTGTCGGACGGGATTTCCATGGGCACCGAGGGCATGAAGGCGTCGCTGGTCAGCCGCGAGATCATCGCGGACTCGGTGGAGCTGATGGTGCACGCCGAGCGGTTCGACGCGCTGGTCGCGATCGCGGGCTGTGACAAGTCGCTGCCCGGCATGCTGATGGCCTGCGCGCGGCTGGACGTGCCCGCCGCGTTCCTGTACGGCGGGACGATCCTGCCGGGGTTCGCGCACGGCAAGGCGCTGACGATCCAGGACGTGTTCGAGGCGGTCGGCAGCCACTCGGCCGGCGAGCTTTCCGACCGCGAGCTTTCCGACATCGAGCGCGCGGCCTGCCCCGGCGCCGGATCGTGCGCGGGCATGTACACGGCGAACACGATGTCCGCGTGCGCCGAGGCGCTGGGCATGGCGCTGCCCGGCTCGGCCACCGCGCCCGCGGTGTCCGCCGAGCGGACCGGGCTCGCCCGGCTCACCGGCGAGGTCACGGTCCAGGCACTGGCGGCCGGCCTGCGGCCGCGCCAGATCATGACCCGCGCCGCGTTCCTGAACGCCGCCGCCGTCGTGATGGCGACCGCCGGCTCGACCAACGCCGTGCTGCACCTGCTGGCGATCGCGAACGAGGCCGAGGTCGAGCTGACCCTGGACGATTTCGACGCGGTGAGCAGGCGGACCCCGCACATCGTGTCGATGCGCCCGGCCGGGCGGTTCATCATGAGCGAGCTCGACCAGGCGGGTGGGCTTCCGGTGGTGCTGAAGGAACTGCTGTCGGCGGGGCTGGTGGACGGGGACGCGCTGTCGGTGAACGGCAGGACGCTGGCGGAGAACGTGCAGGACGCGTTCGCCCCGGACGGTGACGTGGTCAGGGCCGTCAAGGACCCGTTCAAGCCGGACGGCGGGCTGGCCATCCTGCGCGGCACGCTGGCCCCCCGCGGCGCGGTGGTGAAGACCCCGGGCATCGAGACGCTGCGGTTCGAGGGCCGGGCGCGGGTGTTCGAGCGGGAGGAAGACTGCATGGCCGCGGTGACCGCGCGCAAGGTCAGCAGGGGCGATGTCCTGGTGATCAGGTACGAGGGGCCCAAGGGCGGGCCCGGCATGCGCGAGATGCTCGCCGTCACCGCCGCGATCAAGGGCGCCGGCCTTGGCCGCGACGTCATGCTGGTGACCGACGGCCGGTTCTCCGGCGCGACGTTCGGCGCCTGCGTCGCGCATGCCGCGCCGGAGGCATTCGACGGCGGCCCGATCGCGCTGGTCCGGGAGGGCGACAAGATCGTCCTTGACATCCCGGAGCGTCGGCTCGAGCTGCTCGTGGACGACGGAGAGCTGGCCAGGCGCCGGGCGCGGTGGGCGCGGCCGGAGCCGAACTACCGCACCGGCGCGCTGGCGAAGTACGCCGCGCTGGTATCCGGCGCCGACTGCGGCGCCGTCTGCGAGGTGCCTGCCGGGGACTGACAGTGCCTGCCGGAGGACGAGCCCGCGCCAGAGGTCGCCGCTGAGGCCCCGGCAGCCGCGGGATCAGTAGCTGGTGTGCATGAGCTCGCGCACCCGGCGCAAGGTGCCAGCTGCCAGCGCCGCGGCCCGGACGTTGCCGCGGCGCAGCACCGCCTGCAGGTAGGCCCGGTCGGCGGCCAGCTCCCGGCGCCTGGCGCGGAGCGGGCGCAGGTACTCGTTCACGGACTCGGTGACCGTGGCCTTGAGCCTGGCGGCTCCGCCGCTGCCGATGTCGGCCGCCACGTCGGCCGGCGCCCGCCGCTGGCAGAGCGCGGCCAGCAGCACGAGGCTGGCCACCTCGGGCCGGCCGGCCGGGTCATAGCTGATCCGCCGCTCCGCGTCCGTCCTGGCCGCCTTGATCAGCCGGGCTGTCTCGTCTTCGGTGGCGGCCAGCGGGATCGAGTTCCGGCGGCTCTTGCTCATCTTCTGGCCGTCCAGGCCGAGCAGCAGCGGCGCGGCTCCGAGCAGCGGGTCGGGCAGCTTGAAGAACGGGCGGGCCGGGCTGTAGCGCTCGTTGAACCGGCGGGCGATGGTGCGGGTCAGCTCGACATGCGGCAGCTGGTCCTTGCCGACCGGCACGAGATTGGCCCGGCAGGCCAGGATGTCGGCCGCCTGGTGGACCGGGTAGGTGAACATCAGCGCCGACATCGCGGCGCCGCCGGTGGCGGAGAACTCCTCCTTGACCGTGGGATTGCGGCCGACCTCGGCCACGCTGAGCAGGCTGAGGAACGGCAGCATGAGCTGATTCAGCGCGCTGACCTGGCTGTGCGCGAAGATGGTTGCCCGTGCCGGGTCGATGCCGGCGGCAAGGTAGTCGGCGACCAGGCCAAGGACGTGAGCGCCGAGCCCGGCGCTGGCGTCGCGGTCGGTGATGACCTGGTAGTCAGCGACCAGCACGAGCACGTCCGCGCCGAGGTCCTGGAGCCGGACCCGGTTCTGCAGGGTGCCGAAGTAATGGCCGAGATGCAGTGGCCCGGTCGGCCGGTCGCCGGTCAGGATGCGGAAGGACCGCGGTGCACGACGCAGCTCCGCCTCGATCCCGGTGCTCTCGCCCGCTTCCGGCGGGAAGCAAATGGAGCGAGCGGCAGGCCTAGAGCACGTGGTGATGGTGCTGGACGGGAACATATCGTGACCTTTCCTTGATGGGCCGGGGTCGCCCACGGGCAGGTCACGTCCGGAAACAACGAAGGGCCGCCCATCGGGCGGCCCGCGCGTGCCGGGAAGACTGGCCGCCTTACTGCGGCGGCCACCAGCACGTGAACACTGAACGCATGCTCCGATGATAACATCCGCCGGCCCGGCCAGCTGGTGCCCGGTTTTTCCTTCTGATCGCCGGGTGACCGTTTCCGTGGGACTCGGAACGGCGTTCCGCCTGATGGATGTGGCTGCGGTATTCGCCGGCGCATACCAATCCGCCATCCACCAGGCGGAACGCGCACCGCGCGCACCATCAGCACCACAGGCGCCGCGGACACCACGAACCGCCGGATCTGGTGCCCCGGGCAGCATCCGATGGCACTGCGCCGCCTTGACAACGACAGCGGAGTCCCATCCATGAGGCAAATCCCCTGCGCCGCCCCTCACTCCGCTCATACCAGCCACCGGGCGCGGGTGCGCGGAGCGGGCCCCGGCGGCTACAGCTGCACGACGTCGGCGACCACGCAGCTGATGTTGTCCGGCCCGCCGCCGGCGTTCGCGAGGTCGACAAGCTTCCTGACCACGTCCTCCGGCTCCGGGATGGCGGTCATGACCTCCCTGAGCATCTCCGCGCTGACCACGGTGTACAGGCCGTCGGAGCACAGCAGGTAACGATCGCCGGCATGGGCGTCCTGCAGCTGCAGGTCGGGCTCGGACTGCTTCCCGTCGATAGCCCGCAGCAGCAGCGACCGCTGCGGATGCGAGGCGGCCTCTTCCTGGGTCAGCCGTCCCTCGTCGACGAGCGTCTGCACCAGGGTGTGGTCGTGGGTGATCTGGAAGAGCGCGCCGTCGCGGAGCAGGTAGGCGCGCGAATCGCCGATGTGCACGAGCGCCAGCTGGGAACCCGACCAGAGCATGGCCGTGAGCGTGGTGCCGAGCCCGCGCAGCGACGGATCGGACTCGGCGATGTGCCGCATGGCGTCGTTGGCTTGGCGGACGGCGTGCTGCAGCGCGTTGAGCAGGTCACCGGCCGGCAGCTCGGCGTCGAACGGCCTGAGCGCGTCGATCGCGGCGGCGCTTGCGACCTCGCCGCCGGCATGGCCGCCCAGCCCGTCGGCCACAGCGAGCAGGCGTGCGCCCGCGTAGGCCGCGTCCTCGTTGTTCTCGCGGAGCTGGCCGACATCGGAACGGACGGCATAGCGGATTCCCAGGGCTTTGCGCGCGTCGGGCATGGCGGTGTCCTTCCCGGACAGGTAGTCGATGAGAAAGGCGGCAAGTTGCCGCCGGGCTGCGGTATCGGACTCGACGAGGGACCAGTACGCGGCCACCTCGCTTGCTGCCGCGGCGGCCGGCAGCTCGCACACCACGCGAATGCGGGCGAGCGGCATGCCGATCCGCCGCAGCCATGCCACCAGCCGCGCCTGCTCCAGCTGGCCAGGGTCATAGAGACGGTAGCCGGTCAGCGGATCGACGCGGGCAGGCCGGAGCAGCCCAAGGTCGTCGTAGAGCCGCAGCGCCTTCGGCGACAGCCGCGCTGCCCTTGCGAACGAACCGATCGTCAGCAGCCCCATGTCCGCCTTCCTCATGCCGGGCGGGCAGCCCGGCCAGCTCCAGGCTGCAGCTTCCCCCAGGGACAAGGTCAAACGTGCAGCTCGGGCGCTGCTACCAGGTTCGCATGCCGGCAGGCCTGGTGGCCCATGATCAGCGTCCGCGGGATCGATCGGCCACGGGCTACCGCTCGCCGCGGCACCAGCACTGGCGACCTGATCTTCGAGCCAGCCCCACGGGTCCTTCGTCAGCGCCGGATCCCAGACCCTGGCGGACGGCTCGTTGCCATCGAACTCGGGATGGTAGTGCGCGGCGCCGAAGGTGCCTGGCCGGTCCGCGAGCCGGTCAAACAGGTCCGCGCGCCAGAGCGGGCGGTCGGCCGCGATGACCTGCGCCGCCGACTCGCTGCCGCGATGCTCGCCAGGAGCCAGCTCGCGCAGCTCGATCCGGGCGCCATGCTCCATGGAGGCGTCATCGAGGTTGATCTCGAACCAGTGCCGCACGAGGAGCGCTGAGCCGGACAGGGCGAGGATATGCAGCAAGACGCCTCCCTAGTTGCGCAGCCGCCGCGCCAGGATCGGGTCAGCCCGCGCGGCGCGGGCGCCGGTACCCGCCAGGCCCGGGTGCCTGCCAGGCGGCGGCGCCGGGCATCCGGTGCCGGGCCGGTCACCTGCTGCCAGCGTGCCCGGCGGCTCCCGGCAAGCATCTCACCATGGATCACCTCCCGGCGGCTCGATACCCCCGCAGGCAGGGCAGTCGCCTTGGCGCGGATGCTCGACCACGACCTGGTCGCCCGGCACCATCAAGTTGATGCCGTACACGGTGCCTGGCCTGACCGGAGACGTCCTCGTGAGCAGGGCGATCACCAGGTGCGCGACCAGCTGCCCGGACAAGCCGGCGGTCACCGCGGTGGCCGGGTGGCCCGGCGCGCGCGGGACGGCCCGGCCGAGGTCGGCAGGATTTGCGAGCGACAGGTCAAGGCGGGCGCGCTCGCCGGCGCGCACGCACTCCCAGCAAGGGCCCGCGCCTGGCACGTAGGCGCCGGCGGTGATCAGCGGCCCGTGGTATCCGCCGTCGACCCACGGAATGCGCGCGGCCAGGCACGACAGATTCGCCCAGCGCCGCAGCTCGTCCGGCCGGTCGGCGCATAAGGCAAGCAGGCTGAAGCCGGCAATCGCCGCCAGGCAGTCGTCCTGCGAGGTGATCAGCAGCCGCTGAGCGGTGACCTCGATGTCGGAATTCCGCTGCCGCAGACGCGCCAGGGCTGCCTCCGCCTTGGGCTTGCCGAGGTCATCCTCGGTGTAGAGGACCTGCCGGTTCAGGTTGGAGAGCTCGACCACATCGGCGTCGATGCAGTGCAGGTGGCCGACTCCGGAGGCGGCCAGCGCCAGCGCCACCGCCGTACCGGTGCCACCGAGGCCGACCTGGACCACCCGGGCGTTCCTGAGGATCCGCTGAACATCCCAGGGACTGCCCCGCGGCGAGAGGTCCACCCAGCGGTAGTACTGCATGCCGCGCCCGTACCGCTCCCGCTCCCGCGGGCTTAAGCCAACGGGCACGCAGGCCGCGGCGTCCTCGACATATCCGGCGCCGATCAGGGTGTCGAGGGCATCCTGGACGTCAGGCGCGGCAGCATCCGGATGAGCCCGGCAGACCTGTCCGACGATCTGGGCGGGCTCGGCCGTGCCATCGATTGCACTGACGAGATCCCACAGCCAGCCGCCGGGATCCTCGATCTCGGCGGCAATACCGTACACGCCCCCGCCGATCCGGACGCTTCCGCCAGACGTCCGGTACGGTGCGTGCTCAGGCTTGATCCGGGGCCGGAGCATGACCTTCTCCCGAAGATGCCAGACCAGCTGGAAAGGCACTGGCGCGAGCGGGCAGGGCGTCGCACTGGCCGCAGGAGCGCCTCGATGGGCGCGTCCAGGTGCGCGCTAGGAGGAAGTAGAGCAGAGGCTGACCGCGGTCTCGGCCTTGCCAAGCTTGCGGATCTCTATCCTTCTCTTCGCCATGAGCGGCACCTCCGGTAAGAAGGCAGAAACGTATCATGTTATTGGCGGCCAATCTATATCCAATGGGGCGGCTTGACTAGGCATTGACAGCGTGTCCAGCCCCGCCTCCGTGCAATGCCTTCGCGCAATGGCGACTCACGAGAAGCCGCCGACAGGTTCGGCGACGACGGCCTAAGACCGCTAAAATACCAGCTCAGAAGGTGCGTCGTAGGTAGCGGTGCCGCTCAGCCTGCCTGGCTCTATCGCCCTGCCGGGCCCTGCTTCACCGGTACGGCAGGAAAGTATTTGCGATCTTGCGGACCGTGCTTTACCGGGCTGGGAGATCTGCGCGGGTTTCCCCGGAGCGGGCGGTTTCCCGGCCCGCTGATAGCGGTCGGCCGGTCCTGTCGCGGATACCGGCCCGCGCCTTCGGCGAGCCGGCGGATTGCCCGGGTCGGTGAATAACCACCCGATGAGCCCGGTGACGGGCGCACGGCGGAAGGGCCGCCTCGGCACGCCCGGCACGATGACTGACCACACAGCTTCCTGGTCACCGCGGCGGCTCATGAATCCGGCAGCGCCGCCTCCGTTGCTCCCTGGCCCGGCAGGCCAGGCGCGGCGGTTCCCTGCTCCGGCATGCTGCCTGGAGCGGCGGTTCCCTGGCCCGGCACGCTGCCCGGAGCGGGGAAACCCCCGCCGCGGCCGACCGGGCCGACCGGGCCGGCCGGGCCGGTCGGGCTGGCCGGAGCGGCGGCGAGCCCCTGGGCCCGCATCGCCTTGCGGTAGGCGACCGCGACCGCATCGAATTTCAGGTGCAGTTCCGCAGCCAGGTCAAACGGGACGCGGTCCGGCCGCTGCGACTCCACGATCACCTGGTCCTGGCCGAAGATAGTGTTCTCGAACTCCTGGATGACCAGCGCCGGCTGGCCGAAGTTGTAGTTGCGGCCGATGACCACGTAGCCAGTGCAGCGGTCCGCGGCAACCGGCTGGCCGGCGAAGAAGTAGACCATGCCGCGCTGGCCGCCCCAGTCCAGCCGGAGCACGATCGTGTAGGGCAGGTGCAGCTCATACCGGCTGCGACGCTCCGGCGGCGATACCTGCTCGTTGCCGAACACCGGGAAGTCGTCGGTGTTAGGAGCCTCGGGCCGGACGATCGAATAGTGCAGCACATTACCCTCGGTGCGCACCTCATGGCGCGGCACCACGGGCCTGGCGGGATCACCGAGCAGACCCGGATGAACCCAGGGGAAGTGCCCGAAGTCGGTGAAATTCTCCACCTGGCGGGCGGCGTCTGAGCGCCACCGGTACGGCCCGGCCGATACCACCGCCCACGCATCGTCCTCCAGTTCGGGCACGTCAGGCAGCGGCCAGCGCGGCTCAGCAAGCGCGACCCAGAGCAGGCCGTAGCGCTCCTGGACGCGGTACGCGGGAACCCGCGCCCTGGCAGGCACCCGCGACGGGTCCTCGAGTTGCGGGATCGCCACGCACCGGCCGTCGGCCGCATAGCGCCAGCCATGGTAAGGGCACACGATTTCATCACCCTTGACCCAGCCAAGCGAGAGCGCCGTGCCGCGATGCACGCACAGGTCGGACATGGCCCGCGGCTCTCCGCCGGGGCCGCGCCACAGCACGATGGGCTCGCCGAGCAGGTCTGCGCGGGCCGGTGAGTCCCCGAGCTGGTGCCCGTACGCCACCGGATGCCAGCATGACCGCTGCGCCTGCAGGTCCGCATAGATCCCGGGAGCTGACACGCTGCGCCTCCACCCCGCCGCAGTGCATGGTGACGGGAACGGGCCCGGCACCGGCGGTACGGCCTAGCCAGGAGGCTAGCGGTCGCTGAGCGCGGTGGCGACAGGGAATCAGCCCAGGCAGGCGCCCGCACGGCTAGCCATGGCAGTACAAGGGTCAGTAATGCTAGCGCAAAGGGCAGGTAATGCAGCCGCCCGATGACTACCGACCGCGATGACAGCCGCGGCGCGGCCGCTAGCTGGGCCGGAACCTTGTAATGATCAAGTCACTATTCGCAATCGTTGCACTTGTGCTGGGTGCCCGGTCTGCGGCATGCTGTTCGGCGGTCAGAGGCCGCGAATAGCCAGGAGCTGGAGTATCCCGGTTGATGTCTAGCCTTATCCGCGCGGACTGCTTGTTAACCGGCCCGGACACGGGCCTGTTACAGCCTCGCAGTGAAGTGCCCGGCAGCCGGGGCACGAGTACCTGGCTGCCCCCGGCAGCGCTGCGGAGCCCGGCGCCCCGCGCCAGCACAGCGCGCGCCGCGGCGGCACTCGCCGCGGCGGCGCTCGCCTTGGCATTGGCAGGCTGCGCAGGCCAGCCGAGCGTGGCGCTGCCGTCCAAGGCGGCGGTCAGCGCGTCACCGGCCAGCCTGGCCGACCAGCCAGGCCAGCGCCAGCAGGTCATGGCCGCCTACGAGGGCTACTGGCAGGCCAACGACGAGGCGCTGAATTCAGGCAACGCCGCGACGGCGCGCCGGATCCTTGCCCGCTACACCCCGGCCACCGCCCTGCCCGGGCTGATCGCGGCGCTCAGGCAGGACTGGGCCAGGCACGCGGTCACCGACGGGAGCCCCGTGCTGCACATCGTGGGCGTCCGGATCCGCGGCCGCCATGCGACCGTGCACGACTGCGTGGACCTGAGCCACGCCGGCCTGAAAAACGCGCGTACCGGCCGGGTCTTCCCGCGCAGCTTCGGGAGCCCGCGGGCCAACTACTACGCCAGCCTCGTCCTGACCGGCCACGGATGGCTCGTCAGCAACCTCGTCCCGGTGGTGGCGCTATGCGAACCATAAACGGCCTGATGCTGGCCGTGGCACTCACGGCGGTGACCATCCTGCAGGCAGCGCAGCCCGCGGCGGCCGGCACCCCGCCGGGCTGCCACGCGGAGCGGACCCCCACCGGCTGGGTGGTGGTGTGCGGCAACGGCGGCGGCGGACCCGGCGGCGGCGGCGGGGGCGGCGGCGGGGGCGGCGGTGACACCTGCAAGCTCTTCCCGCTCCCGCCCGGCTACCCATTCCCCTATCCCGCTCCCAAGGGCGAGAAATGGATGTGGATCGTCTGCCAGATGACCGAGCAGACCGGGCTGGTGCTCGTGCCCACCGGCTCGACCACGGCGAATCCCGGGGTCACGCCCCAGCAGCTGCTGCAGTGGGCGCTCGCGAACCTGAAGGTGCCGGTTCCCACGCCGGCCACTGCACCACCGCGCGGGCAGGACGGCCTCGTCGGGCTGCCCGAGTGGGTGTGGCTGCCTGCCAGCCAGTGGCACCCGGTCACCGCGCAGGTGTCCGTCGGCCCGGTGTGGGCCAGCGTCACCGCGGTACCCGGCAAGATCACCATCTCGCCGGGCGGCGGCCTGCCCGGCCAGTCGTGCACTGGTCCCGGCACCCCGTATAACCCGCGACGGCCGGCCGCCGCCCAGCACACCGACTGCTCGTACACCTACCAGCAGTCGTCGGACCTGCAGCCGGGACATGCCTACCAGGTCTCGGTGACGGTGACCTGGACCGCGACATGGACCGGGTCAGGCGGCGCCGGCGGGGCCGTCAACCCGCCGCTGCAGCAGACGACCACGTTCCCCCTCCGGGTGGCCGAGGGGCAGGCGCTGGTGAGCGGAGCGGGCCAGTGAGCACTGACCACCCGGTCCCGGGCTTCGGCACTGCCTACCATCCGGAAGCCGGCCTGCCGCCCAACGGGAGCGGCACGACGCCGCAGCCCGGCCGACTGCGTGGCCTGCCGCGCCGCCGGCGGCCGGCGATGATCGCGTTGTCGGTGGCCCTGATCGGCGCCGGGATCGTGGTCAGCGCCGGGCTTTACCAGCGAGCCAACCATCAGTCCCCGGTGGTGCTCGTGACGGCGGCGGTGCCGGCCGGCGCGACGATCACCGCTGCCGACCTCGGCACCACGACAGTCGCGGCCGGCCCCGGCATTCAGCTCATCCCGGCCCGTCAGCTACCGCAGGTGATCGGCGAGATAGCCGCCACCTCACTGCGGCCGGGAACGCTGCTTGCCGCCTCGGAGCTGACCACAGCGCAGCCGCCGGCCGCCGGCCAGGTCCTGGTGCCGGTGCCGGTCAAGCCGTCCGAGCTGCCGGCCAGCGGGCTGTTCCCTGGCGACCAGGTGCTCGCGGTCGCGACGCCGGGCGCGGCCGGCGGAACAGCGGGAAACGGGGGCGCTCCGACGGCGCCCGTGCTCGCGCACCCCGTTTCCGGGGTGGTCCAGAAGGTCAGCAACACGCCCGACCAGGACGGGCTGGACGTCGTCGACCTGCTGGTGCCGGCCAGCGTGGGCACGGTCCTCGCGCAGCAGGCGGCGACCGGCCAGATCGCGCTCATCCTGACCAGGCGGAGCCCCTGATGGCGCTGTACGCGCTCGTCTCGGCAGGCGGATCGCCCGGGGTGACGACATCCGCGCTGGCCCTGGCGCTCGGCTGGCCTGCCCAGGTCATCCTGGCCGAGTGCGACCCCAGCGGCGGTGACATCCTGGCTGGCCTGTTCGCCGGGCACCTGCCAGCCACTCGCGGCCTGCTCAGCCTGGCCGTCGACGCGGGCCGCGGCGCAGATGCCGCCGCCCGCGCCATGTGGCCGCAGCTGATCGAGCTGGACGACGCGCGGCAGCGGCTGCTGCTGGCCGGGATCTCCGACCCCCGGCAGGGAGCCGGGCTGGTGCCGGCCTGGCCCTCGCTGGCCAGCATGTTCTCGTCACTGCCGGCCGACGTCATCGCCGACTGCGGGCGCCTTGACGCGGGCGAGGGCCCGCTGTCGGTACTCAGCGAGGCGGCCGTCGTGGTCGTCGTGCTGCGCCCGTCGCTGCGCCAGGTGGCCCGGGCACGGCCCAGGATCGAGATGCTGGGCCAGCTCCTGGGCGGGGTGCGGCGCGTCACGCTGCTGGTGATCGGCGAGGGGACGCATGCACCCCGCGACATCGCCAAGGCCCTCGGCGTGCCCGTCATCGCCGCGCTGCCGGACGACCGCAAGACCGCCAGGGTGCTGTCCGATGGCGCCGGCAGCAGGCGCACCCTGCAGGCCAGGCCGTTGCTGCGGGCGGCGGCGGTAGCGGGCCGGGCGCTGCGGGACACCGTCATGGCCACCGCGCCCGACCCGGCGCTAGCCGCGCCCGGCACCACGCACGGCCTGGCGGGCGGCAGCATGCCCGGCCTGGCGCCCGGCGCCGCGTCCGGCCGTGCGCCTGGGCCGGGGCCGTGACCGAGCTGCGCTGGCCTGCCGCCGCGGCGCTGGCGGACAGCCAGCAGCACGGCCCCGCGCCGCCCGCGCCGCCCGCGCCCCCGCGCGGCGCCGGCGGCCCCGCGGACCCGCGCCTGCAGCAGGGCGTGGCTGAGATTCATGCCATGGTGGCCAGCAAGCTCGAGGACGGCGCGCCGCCGGAGGCGATCCTGCCGCTGATCCGCGACGCGGCCAGGACGTGGGCTGAGCGGCGGGTCAGGGCCGGAGCGCCCGCGCCATCGCCCGCCGACCGGGAAGCGCTCGCGCAGGCCGTCTACGACCAGCGGTACGGCCTCGGGCCGCTGGCCAGCTACCTGCGGGACCCGGCCGTGGAGAACATCGACATCAACGGGTGCGACCAGGTCTGGGTCACGTACGCAACGGGGGAGCGGGTGATGGCGCCGCCCGTCGCGGCCAGCGACGAGGCGCTGGTCGAGATGATCCGCACCTGGGCCGCCCGCGGCGGCCAGACCGCCAGGGACTTCTCGGCCGGCGCGCCGCTGGTGAACGTCGCGCTGGCCGGCGGCGCCAGGATGACGGCCACGATGGCGGTCACCCCGCGGCCCTGCGTCTCGCTGCGGCGGCACGGGCAGCTCGACGTCACGCTGGCCAAGCTGATCCAGCTCGGCACCGTCGACCCGCCGCTCGCCGCATTCCTGTCCGCGGCCGTACGCAGCCGCTGCAACATCGTGGTCACCGGCGGCGTGAACGCCGGCAAGACCACCTTGCTGCGCGCGCTTGCCGCCGAGATACCGCCCGGCGAGCGGGTGGCCACGCTGGAATCCGAGTACGAGATGTACCTGCACGACCTGCCCGGCCACCCGGACGTGATCGCGTTCGAGGCGAGGGATCCGAACTCCGAGGGCGTCGGCGGCATCACGCTGCACGACCTGGTCGCCCACGCACTCCGGCACAACCCGCAGCGGATCCTGGTCGGCGAGGTCCGGCGGTCCGAGATCATGCCGATGCTGGAGGCGATGAACTCCGGCCAGGACGGGTCGATGTGCACGCTGCACGCCAACTCGCCGAGCGAGGCGTTCGACCGCATCCTCATCCTGGGCCTGCGCGGCGGCCTGGCCCTGGCCGAGCGCGCGATCCACGTGCTCGTCGGCATGGCCGTCGACCTCATCGTGCATGTCCGGAAGCGGTACGACGGCCGTCGGACGGTGCGCTTCGTGTCCGAGATCCTCGAGGTCATGCCGCCAGGGGACACCGACCGCCCGGCCGTCAACAGGCTCTTCCTGCCGGAGGGGCCAGGCGGGAAGGCCGTGCCCGCGCACACCCCGTCACCGCAGATGCTGGCCAGGCTGGAGGCGGTGGGCTTCCAGGCCGGCCTGCTGGACCGCCAGCGGCTGATGGCCAGGGCGGAGGGCTGGCGATGATCACTCTCGCCGCGGTCGGCGGCGGCCTCATCGCGGCCGGGATCGTGCTCTTCATCAGGGAAATCACCAGGCGCGCGCCGCCGCCGGGAACGCCACCGAGCCGCGTGCCGCGGAGCCTGTCCAGGGTCACGGTGGTGCGCCTGCTGATCGCCCTCACCGCGTTCCTGATCGTCCTGCTCGTCACGGGGTGGCCGGTGGCGGCGCTCGCGGCCGGGCTGGCGGTGATCTTCCTGCCGAAGCTCGCGTCCGGCCGGGAGGCCCGGCGGCGGACCGCCACGCTGGAGGCGCTGGAGCAGTGGGCACGCCGGCTGGCCGACATGCTCACCGCCAGCCGTGCCCTGGAGGACGCCCTGGAGGCGAGCGCCCGCTCCGCCCCGCCCGCGATCGCCGGCCAGGTCGGCGCGCTGGCGCGGCGGCTGTCCGCCAGGACCGGAACCGAGACCGCGCTGCGTGCGTTCGCCGCCGATATCGACGACCCGGCCGGGGACCGGATCGCGGCGGCGCTCATCATCGCGACCAGCCGCCGCGGCGGCGGCGCCCACGCCGTGCTCAGCGCCCTCGCCGAGATGCTCGGCCGGGACGTCGCCGCGCGCCGGGAGATCGACGCCGAGCGTGCGCAGCACCGGACGACGGTCCGGTGGATCACGGTCTTCATCCTCGGCTTCACCATCTTCGCCGTGCTGAACCGGACATATTCGGCGCCGTACGGCACCGTGGCCGGCCAGATCGTCCTCGCGATGGTGGCCGGCCTGTACGCCGCCGGGCTCGCCTGGCTGCACCGGCTCGGCACCATCCCGGCGCCCGGCAGGTTCCTCGACCCGCCGGCCGGGCCCGGCTTCCCCGGCAGGCCCGGCGCCGTCCCGGCCGCTCCGCCCGGCGCCGGGAGGCGCCGGTGAACCCGTGGATCATTGCCGTCGGCGTGGCGGCCGGCCTCGGCGTCTTCCTGCTGGTCCGCGAGGCCATGCCGGCCGGCCCGCGGCTGGACGCCGCGCTGGCCAGGCTCGACGCCGACCTGGGCGCGGTGGACGACGAGCAGTCCACGGCCCGGCCCGCCGTCCGGCGGCTCGGCGCGGCGGTGCCCTGGCTGCCGGTGCCGAGCCTGGACCTGGCCATGCTCGGCCAGGACCGCGACTCGTGGATAGCCAGCAAGATCATCTGCGGCGCGGTCGGCCTCGCCGTGGTGCCCGTCTTCACCGCGCTCGTGCTGCTGGCGGGCGGCCACCTGCCGTGGGCGCTGCCCGCCGCCGCCTCGCTCGCCTTCGGCGCGGCCCTGTTCTTCGCCCCTGACCTGGTCACGAAAGTCAACGCCGCCGAGCGGCGCACCGACTTCCGGCACGCGCTCACCAGCTACCTGGACCTGGTGGCCCTGGAGCGCGGAGCAGGCGCGGGGCCGACCGAGGCGCTGGAGGCCGCTGCGGGCATCGGCGGCGGCTGGGCATTCGAGCGGATCGGCTCCGCGCTGGACGAGGCACGCAAGGCCGGCCTCGCTCCCTGGGCAGGCCTGGCCGAGCTGGCCAGCCAGACCGGCGTGAGCGAGCTTTCCGACCTGGCGGACATCGCCGGCGTCGCCGGGCAGGAAGGCGCGCGGATCATCGACACGCTGAGCGCCCGCGCCGCATCCATGCGAGCCCAGGCCCTGGCCGGCGACCGGGCCAGGGCAGGGTCACGCAGCACCACGATGGTGATCCCGATCGCCTTGCTGGGAGCCGGCTTCCTGCTGCTCATCATCTTCCCGGTCATGTACCGGACCCTAGGCGCGGGATAGTCCCGCCCGGACCCGAGGAGGTCCCATGCCCCATCCGCTGTGGACAGTCGTCAGGTACCTGCTGCTGCGGGCGCGAACCCGGGCCAGCGCCGCCGCGCACGGGCATCCTGAGTCCGGCGCGATCACGCTGGAATGGATCGTGATCGCCGGCATCCTGGTCGTTGCCGCCATCGCGGCCGGAGTCTTTTTCACCGGCGCGATCGCGAAGTACGAGGCGAAGATCCCCTGAGCGATGCTCGCTACCCGAGGCCGACGGCCCGGCCCGCCCCGGCGGCCCGGCCGCGGCAACGTCGGCAACCGCAGCGACAAAGGCGCGCTGACGCTGACCTACGTGATCATCGTGCCGGTGTTCCTCGTGGCGGTGATGGTGATCGTGCAGACCTCGCTGTGGTACCTGGCCAGGCAGGCCGCGCTGGCCGCCGCCCGCCAGGGGGCCGATGTCGCGAGGGCGCAGAACGCCCAGCTGAGCGCGGGGCCGCGCGCCGCGCTCGCCTTCGCCCGTACCTCGGCGTCCGGTTACCTGCTCACGCCCGCCGCCTTCAGCACCGGCAGCAGCCCGGCCACCGTCGAGATCACGGTGACCGGCCAGGCGCCGTCCCTGGTACCCGGCATCAACATCAAGATCCGGCAGGTCGCCAGGGCACCCGTCGAGCAGTTCACCACGCCGTGACAGGCAGGAGCACCCGATGAGATCCGGCCCGGCCGACCGTGACCGCGGCAGCGCCGCGCTCGAGCTTGTCATCCTCGGCCCCGTGCTGCTGTTCCTGCTCGGCCTGGCGATCGCGGCCGGGCGGACATCGATCGCGCAGGGATCCGTGGACGCCGCCGCGCGGGACGCCGCCCGGCAGGCATCGATCTCCCGCACCCCCACGGCCGCGCAGGCCGCTGCGCAGGCCAGCGCGCGGCGGGCACTCCGCCAGGACGCCATCGACTGCAATCCGGCCGTGACGGTGCAAACCGGCGGCCCAGGCTCGGGCTTCGGGGTCCCGGCCGGCCAGCCCGCCAGCGTCAGCGCCCAGGTGACCTGCGTGGTATCGCTGTCCGACCTGATGGTTCCGGGGATGCCGGGAACCAAGACGCTGACGGCGACCTTCACGTCGCCGCTCGATCCCTTCCGGGCCAGGTGAGGCGAGATGGCCGGTGTCACAGGAACTGTCACAGGGCAGGCCGCACTATCAGGCAACGCAGCACCGGATGAACCTGAACACTGGGAGTCGCGGATGAGCCGACCGGTTCGGGCGCGGCGCGCGGTCGCGCGCTGCCGCCCGCACGGACGGGCAAGCGGCGGCGCGGCGGCCAGGCGCGAGCGGGGCGACCGCGGCTCGATCACGCTGATGCTGGCCGCGCTCGGCGTCGCGCTGATCGCGCTGGCCGGAATCGTCATCGATGGCGGCGCCAAGCTGAGAGCCGCCGAGACCGCGGACGCCGCCGCCCAGGAGGCAGCCCGCGCGGGAGCGGGGATGGTGAATCAATCCACGGCCTACTCGACGGGGTCATTCGTTGTCGACCCGGCCCGGGCCGTCGCGGCCGCAAAGGCCTACCTGGCCGCCGGCCACTTCGTCGGCACCGTGTCCCGGCAGGGACAGCAAGCCATCCGGGTCCGGGTCACGGTGGTCCAGCCGACGAGCGTCCTGTCCATCATCGGGATCACCTCGATGACGTCGGTCGGCACGGCCACCGCGTCGCTGGTGACCGGCGTGACGGGACCTGGCGCATGAACGGGCGCCGGGCAGCCGCCGCCCTGCGCGGCCTGGCCGCCATGATCACGCTGCTGGTGCTGGTGATCGGCCTGCCGGCCGTGCTGTACCGGTTCGGCGGCAATCCCGTCCCGCACCGGCTGCCGTCTTTGCACCAGGTCAGCAATACGCTGCTGCACCGGGACAGCGGCGCACTGTTCCTCGGCACTGTCCGGGACATCAGCTGGATCGCCTGGGCGCTGTTCAGCCTGGCGGTCATGATCGAGACCCTGGCGGCCGTCCGCGGCCGCCAGGCGCCGCGACTGAGGCTCGGCGGCCTGCAGCACATGGCCGGGCAGCTGGTCGCGGTCGCCGCCATGACATTCAGCAGCCCCGCTACCGCCCTGCTCGCCGCGTCGGCGGGCCCGGTGGCGGTGGCGACGGTATCGCCGCACGACAGCGCGGCTTCCGGCACCCTGGCCGGGCCGAATCTGGTGACGCTGACGCGCGTCCCCGATTCCGGCGCCCTGGCCGCCTCCGGCCAGGGTGCCGGTACCTCGCCGGACGCCGGGATCAGCGCGGCCCCGGCGGACGGCGGCCAGGGCCAGGCTGCCCTGGCTGACGACGCCTGGACCGGGGCCGCCGGGGGCCAGCCCGCCAGTCCGCCAGCAGCCCCGCAGGTGATGAGCATGGCTTCCTACCAAGCGGTGGTCGTCCGCCCGGGCGACTGCCTGTGGACGATAGCCCAGCGCTACCTCGGCGACGGAGACCTCTTCCACGAGATCGTGACGCTCAACATCGGGCACACGATGGGTCACGGCCAGGTATTCAGGGACCCGGCACTGATCTGGCCCGGCTGGGTGCTGCAGCTGCCGGCCGCGGTGAGCCACGCGCAGCAGTCCCCGCCCAGCCAGCCGGCCCACCATCCCTCGCACCCGTCCAGGGACCACCACTTCAGCCGCCCGCACCCGGCCGCCAGCCCGGCGGCATCTCCCGCCCGGGCCGGCGCACAGTCGGCCGCGCCCGCCGGGCAGAATCTCCCGGCCAGCCGGCCGGCCGCCAGCCCGCCGCCGATCACGATGCAGGAGCAGATCCCGCCGATCGCGGTGTTCGCCACCGGCATGCTGACCGGCGGGGTGATGGTATCGATTGCCGGGATGCGGCACCGGCAGCGGCAGGCACGGCTGCCCGGACGCCGGATACCCATGCCGGCCAGCGCGCCGGTCCTGCAGGAGGAGCAGCGGCTGCGCGCCGTCAGGCCGCCGCAGCCCGCCACCGCGCTGCGGGCCGTGCTCGACGAGCTCGGCGCGGGCCTCGCGACGTCCGGCCAGCAGCTACCCGACGTGGCCGGCATTCACCTCACCAGCTCTGCTCTGGAGATGCTGCTGGCGTCACCGGCCAGCCAGCCGCCGCCGCCGCCGTTCAGCGTGCCCGGCGGCCGGCAGGGAATGGCCTGGCACCTGCCGCTGCCGGACGGGGCGGCGGCGCTGCCGGGCGGGCACCAGGCCGGCCACGGCGACCTGCTGCCCGGGCTGCTCACCGCCGGGCTCGCCGATGACAGCGGCGGATACCTCCTGGTCGACCTCGAGCATCTGCGGGTCACGACCGTCGAGGGGCCGCCGCGGCTGGTGAACCGGGTGCTCGCCACGGCCGCCACCGAGCTTGCCACCAGCGAGCTCGCGGGCTGGTATGACCTGATCATCTGCGGCTACAGCGAACTCGAGGTGACCGGTGGCCGGGCAAAGACCTGCGACAACCTCGATGAGGCCCTGGACCTGCTGGCGGCCAAGGCCGTCACGCTGCAGCGCAGGCTCGGCGACGGCGGCCCGACGGATGTCAGGTACCGCCGGATCACCGAGCCAGACGACGAGGACTGGGCCCTTTCCCTGCTGGTCAGCAGGGCAACGCCGACGGCTGCGCAGCTGTCCTTCCTGACCGACATCGCCAGCGACCCCGGCGGCATCGCCGCCCTGGTAGCCGGCAGCCAGGCCACGGCCGGCGGTGTGTCCGCGCCCGCCAGCTTCCAGCTGTCCTCCGACCCGGACCGGCCGGGCGGCATCGTCGCGCAGATCTTCCCGCTGCAGCTCGAGGTCAGGCCGCAGGCGCTGACCGAGCAGGACTACGAGTCGATCGTCAGCCTGTTCGAGACCGCCGCCCAGCCCGGCGACGTGGCCCCCGGCCTTCCTCCGTACGACGGTTCCAGCTGGACCGCGGCGGTGAGCCCGCCCGGCTGGCCGGACCGGCCGGACGCCGAGCCCGGGCCGGGCCTGGATGACGACGCGCTGTCCGGGCTGCTCGACGACATCAGCCCCGGGCTGGATGACGACGCGCTGTCCGGGTTGCTGGACGACATCGGGCCGGGACCGGACGAGGATCCGCTGACCGGGCCGCTCGCCGACACCGGCCCAGCGCCGGAAGCGGCGCGGACCCCCGCCGGGGAGCTGCGGATCGGGATTCTCGGCTCGTTCACCGTCAACGGCGCTGCTGGCGCGCTGCTTCCCGCGCAGAGCCAGCTGATCCTGGCGCTCGCGCTGAACGGGCCGGTCGGCCTGTCCAATCCGCAGCTCGGCTACCTGCTCGGCGCCGACCCGGATCACCCGAAGCCGAGCGATTCGCTGCGCCAGCTCATCGCGCGGACCCGCCGGCAGCTCGGGCCGGCTCCCGGCGGCGCGGAATGGATCGTGCACCTCGGCGGCGGGCAGTACTCGCTGCACCCGGAGGCGCGGTTCGACTGGACCGATTTCAGCACTCTCGCCGAGCGCGGCATGGCGGCCAGGGACCGCGGCGGCCTGCGGGAGGCGATGGCGCTCGTCCGCGGCCAGCCGTTCACCGGCTGTTACCACTGGTGGCTCGACCTGGCCTTCGTGGAGACGGTACGCGCGCAGATCGTGGACGCCGCCGAGATGCTGGCCGCGCTCGAGCTTGACGCGGGAGACCCGTCGGCGTCGGCCCGCGCCGCCCGGGCCGGCCTGGCCGGCGACGTCGCGGCCGAGCAGCTGTGGCGTGCCCTGATGCGCGCCGAGCACGTGGCAGGCAACTTGTCCGGGGTCCGCGAGGCATGGCAGCACTGCCTCGGCGTGATCGCCGACATCGCGCCGGGCGGCGAGCCGCATCCCGATACCGCGGCCCTCTACCAGCAGCTCCTGCGCAGCGGGTCACGGCAGCCGGCGCCGCCTGCCTGACCAGCAGCCCGGCGGCCGGCCGTGACAGAACCAGGCAAACCAGAACCAGGCAAACCATGGGTAACGGAGGCTGCCCGCGCAGTCTCGCCGCACAGCCGGCCGCGCTAACGGCGCGTGAAGACCGGCGGCGGCGGCGTTAAGAACGTGTCAAGAATCTCGACGGGCGGCCTGCCCGGCGATGCACTGGCTGGTGAACGGGCGCAGAGCTGAACTGGCACGGGCTGAACCAGCCCGGGACTGACTGCCCGGAGCTGACCTGGCACCGGGCTGAACTGCCAGAGCTGACTGCGCGGAGCTGAACGGGCACCGAGATGAGCTGGCACGCAGATGAATGATCCAGCCAGGCGGCGCGGCCTGGCGGCACCGTATGCCCTGCCGGCCGGGTTCGCCGCGCTGCTCGTGATCGGCGCGGTCGCTGCGGCGCTGCACGGCCGGCTGCCCGCTGGCGCGGTGCTCGCGCTGGCCGCCGTCGTGGTCGGCGCCGGCGCGCTGGTCGCCGAGCCCGCCGTGGCGCCGTTGCTGGCCGGAATCGGCTGGCTCACCGCGGTCGGCTTCGCCGGGCCGCCTTATGGCCAGCTGCGGCCCGGCGGGGCTCCTGCCGTGCACGCGGCCGTGGTGATCACCGCATCGGCCCTGGCCGGCGCCGGGATAGGCCTGGTAGTGCGGCGCGTCGCATCTTCGTCCAGACTGTTGATAGTGGACGCCTCAGGCACGGACCTGCCCGATGCGGCCGCCCTGCCCGGCCTCCCCCCCTCCGGGCAGGGCGGCACGCCGGATTCCGGCACGCCCGGAGAAGGCCTCCCGCAGGCCATCCCGGAGCAGCCCGGCCTTCCCGCGGCCGCGCAGCACCAGGTCCCCGTGCCGTCAGCGGGCCAGCCCCCGGTCCGGGCGGGCGGCCGGTGGCCCACCAGCCCGGTGGCGGGCCGCCCGGACCGGGGGCTGCTGAACCTGTCCGGCGGCATCGGCACCAGGAGGCGGCTGGCCGGCGTGCTGCTCGCCGCCGGGCTGCCGCTGCTGACCGCCGCCCTGGCGGCCGGCCGCGCGCACCTGAACCTCGCCGATGACCTGCTGCTGTACCTCGTGGCCGTGGTCGCGATCGCCGTGGTCGGCGGCTTCTGGCCGGCCGTGCTCGGCGCGATCACCGCCAGCCTGCTGCTCAACTGGTACTTCACCGAGCCGCTGCACGCGCTGACGGTTGCCGAGCCGCGGAACCTGCTGGCGCTGATGCTCTTCGTCACGGTCGCGGTGACGGTCAGCAGCGTCGTGCATCTCGCCGCGCGGCGGGCCGTGCAGGCAGCCCGCAGCGGCGAGGACGCCGCGTCGCTGCTGGCGCTCGCGCAGACGGTACTCGGCGGAGCCGACACCCCGGCCGCGGTCCTCTACCACCTCGCCCATACCTGGGAGGGCCGTGCCGAGCTGGTCGAGCAGGTCGGCGACGAGTGGGTCAGGGTCGCTGTCCGCGGCACCGCCCGCGAGCCCGCGGCCGTCACCAGGGTGGACGTGCGGCCGGGGCTCGCGCTGCTGATCGCCGGGCAGACCAGGCCGATCAGCGCGCGGGTGCTAGACGGCTTCGCCGCGCAGGCGGCGGCCGCGCTCGACCGGGACCGGCTGCGCACGCAGGCCGCGCAGGCCGAGGCGCTCGCCGAGGGCAACAGGATGCGCACCGCCCTGCTGGCCGCCGTCAGCCACGACCTGCGCACGCCGCTGGCGTCGATCAAGGCCAGCGTCAGCACGCTGCGCCAGACCGACGTGGAGTGGACCGCCGCGGACGAGGCGGCCCTGCTGGCGACGATCGAGCAGTCAGCCGACCGCCTGGACGCGCTGATCGGCAACCTGCTCGACATGAGCAGGCTGGCCGCAGGCTCGCTGCGGCCGTTCCTGCGGCCGACGGCGATCGACGAGGTGGCGCCGGTCGCCCTGCGCGGGCTGGACGCGGGCACGACGGTTCAGCTCGTCGTCCCTGACGGCCTGCCGCTCGTCCGCACGGACCCGGGCCTGCTCGAGCGGGTGCTGGCCAACCTCTTCGCCAATGCGCTGGCCTACTCGCCACCGGGCCGGCCGCCTGCCCTGTACGCCGAGCAGGACGGCGGCACGGTGGTCCTGGCGGTGGTGGATCACGGTCCCGGCGTGCCGGATGATCAGAAGCCGCGCATGTTCGAGCCGTTCGAGCGGCTCAGCGCGCGGAACACCGGGACCGGGGTGGGCCTCGGCCTGGCGGTCGTCAAGGGCTTCACCGACACGATGGGCGGGTCGGTTGCCGCCGCCGATACCTCGGGAGGCGGCCTGACGATCCGGGTGACGCTGCCCGTCGCCAGCCAGCCGGCCAGACGCGCCGCGGCGGCCGAGCAGTGACCCGCGTGCTGGTTATCGACGACGAGGCGCCGATCCTGCGGGCGCTGCAGATCAACCTGACCGCGCGCAAGTACGAGGTCACCGTCGCTGCCGACGGCGCGTCGGGCCTGGCCGCCATCGCCAGGGACCGCCCGGACGTGGTGATACTCGACCTCGGCCTGCCGGACATGGACGGCACGGAGGTCATCAAGGGCGTCCGCGGCTGGACGTCGACGCCGATCATCGTGCTGTCGGCCTGGGGCCAGGAAAGCTCGAAGGTGGCCGCGCTCGATGCGGGCGCCGATGATTATGTCACCAAGCCGTTCGGGATGGACGAGCTACTCGCCCGGCTGCGCGCGGCCGTGCGCCGGGCCTCCCGCGCGCCCGACGAGCCGGTCGTGACCACCGCTGACTTCACCGTCGACCTCGCGGACAAGCGGGTCACCCGAAATGGCCGTGACGTGCGGCTCACCCCCACCGAATGGCAGCTGCTGGAAGTGCTGGTACGCCATCAGGACCGGCTGGTCACCCAGCGGCAGCTGCTGCAGGAGGTGTGGGGCCCGGCGTACCAGACCGAGGGCAACTACCTCCGCGTCTACATGGCGCACCTGCGCAGGAAACTGGAGCCCGACCCGTCCCGGCCGCGTTACCTGCTCACCGAGCCGGGGATGGGCTACCGGTTCACCGGTGCCGACCAGAGCCGGCCAGTCCGTGCCTGATCAGTCCGTGCCCGATCAGTCCGTGCCCGATCAGTCCGTGCCCGATCAGTCCGTGCCCGATCAGTCCGTGCCCGATCAGTCAGTGCCCGATCAGTCAGTGCCCGAGGAGCGCAGCTCGTAGACCGGGTTGTAGATGGTCAGCTCGCCCTTGATCCGGGTGAGGCGCCCGTGCACCACGATCTTGCGGCCCGGCCTGATGCCGGGAATGTCGCGCCGACCCAGCCAGACGAGCGTGATGCTGCCGCTGCCGTCCCACAAATCGGCCTCCATGGTGAGGCTGTTCCCCCTCGGCCGCAGGGTCACCGTCCGCAGCGTGCCGGCTACGTCAGCCATTTCGCGCTCGTCGCAGTCGGCGATCGGCTTCGCGCTGACCTGGTGAATCTCCTCCTGCAGCTCTTCCTGCAGCTCTTCGGCGTGCAGCTGGTCGCGGGCCGCCGTCAGGCGCCGCAGCGCAGAGAGCCGCTTGAACATCGGCGCCGGCCCGGCCGGGCCGCCCGCGGCCGGCCCGGCCTTGCTGCCGTTGGGCTGCGCCGGGCTGGGCTGCGCCGGGCTGGGCGGCGAGTCTCCGTCAGGGCCGGTGCCGCCAGGGATGCCTGCAGCAGGCCGCGCGCCGGGCAGGGCGGCCGGGATCGGCGGGCCGTGCTGGCTCTTCGCCGCCGCCAGCTGGCTCTTCGCCGCCTCCTGCTGGCGGGTGGCCGAGCTCAGCTGGTAGGGCACGCTGGCGACCACCACGCCGCGCATCTGCAGCAGCCTGGTCTTGAGCCGCAGCGCCGACTGGTTGTGCAGCAACTGCTCCCACCAGTGGCCGAGCACGTACTCGGGAATATAGACCGTGATGATGTCGCGCGGGCTTTCCCGGCGCAGCCGCTTGACATACGCCATCACCGGCCGGGTGATCTCCCGGTATGGCGACGCGACGATGGTGAGCGGGACCGGCAGGCCGCTGCGATCCCATTCCTCCTTGAGCCGCAGCGTCTCCGCCTCGTCCACGTCGACCGTGATGGCCTCCAGATAGCTGGGCCTGGTCGCCCGCGCGTAGGCCAGCGCGCGCAGCGTCGGCAGATGCAGCTTGGACACCAGCACGATGGCCCGGTTGCTGGCCGGCAGCGTGACCGGCACGTCCTGTGGCGGGGTCAGCTCCAGCGCGACGCTGGCGTAATGCCGGCTGATGCCGCGCATGGTCAGCCAGATGACGGGCATCGCCACCACGACGATCCAGGCGCCGCTGGCGAACTTCGACACCAGCACGATCACCAGGACGACGGCGGTGAAGCACGCGCCGATCGTGTTGATCGTCCGGGATCGGAACATCTGCCGCCTGGCGCGCGCGTCGGTGGTGCTGCGCAGCAGCCGGTTCCAGTGCCGGATCATCCCGGTCTGACTGCACACGAACGACACGAAGACGCCGACGATGTAGAGCTGGATCAGCCTGGTCGGCGACGCCTGGAAGATGATGATCAGCAGGATCGCGAAGCCGGACAGCAGCAGGATCCCGTTGCTGAAGGCCAGCCGGTCGCCGCGGGTGTGCAGCTGGCGGGGCAGGAATCCGTCCCTGGACAGGATCGACGCCAGTACCGGGAAGCCGTTGAACGCGGTATTGGCCGCCAGCACCAGGATCAGCGCGGTTACCAGCGACAGCAGGTAGAACAGCGGGGACGCGCCGCCGAACACCGCGCTGCCGACCTGCGCGATCACGGTGGGCTGGGCCTGGCCCTGCGGCAGGCCGATGCACTGCGACGAGGTCGGGCACACGTGCACGTGGCTGATCAGCGCCAGCGCCGTGACGCCGGCGAACATCGATACCGCGATGCCGCCGAGCAGCGCGAGCGTGGTTGCCGCATTCTTGCTCTTCGGCTTGCGGAACGCGGGCACCCCGTTGCTGATCGCCTCCACGCCGGTCAGCGCCGTGCAGCCGGAGGAGAACGCGCGCAGCAGCAGGAAGAGCAGCAGCAGCCCGCCGTACTGGTGGGCCGGCGGGTGGTAGACCGCGCTCTCCGCGCGCAGATGATGGCCCAGGCCCAGCCGGATGGCGCCCCAGACGATCATCAAGGTGACCACGCCGATGAAGCAGTAGGTGGGGATCGCGAACGCGGTCCCCGATTCCCGCACGCCGCGCAGGTTGATCAGCGCGATCGCGGTCACGACGAGCACGGCGATCAGCGTCACGTCCGGGCTGAGCCCGGGAAACGCCGACGCCAGGTTCGCCACCCCGGCCGACACGGACACCGCGACGGTCAGCGTGTAGTCGACCATCAGCGCGCTGGCCACGGCGAGGCCGACGCGCTGCCCCAGGTTGGTGCTCGCCACCTCGTAGTCGCCGCCGCCGGACGGGTAGGCGTGCACGTTCTGCCGGTAGGAGGCCACCACCACCAGCATCAGCACGCCGACCGCAAGCGCGATCCACGGGGTGTAAGAGAACAGCGCGATCCCGCCGACCGACAGGACGATCAGGATCTCCTCGGTGGCGTACGCCACCGAGGACAGCGCGTCGCTGGCGAAAACCGGCAGCGCGATCCTTTTCGGCAGCAGCGTATGGCCCAGCCGGTTGCTCTGCATCGGCCTGCCGACCAGCACGCGCTTGGCAATCCCGAACACCATCGACACGTGCGCATGCTAGGCCCGATGACGGCCGCCCGTATACATGCGGGTCGATAACGTTCCGGCCGGCCCGGGGTCGGCAGCCCGGTCACAAGGAGACTGGGAGCACTTCGGGCACCGGTGGCCGGGCCCGTCCGCGGGCGTGATGACGGCGCCTCGGCGGGTCCGCGCGACCGCCCGGTGGCGTGCCCGTGCCGGGCGATCATTGCGCCTGCTCAGCAAGATGAAACGATCGTGACGTGACGGTGCGCAGGAAAGACCAGCGGCCGGACGGCCGCCCCGGCCGGGCCGCCCCGCCTGCGCCCGGCGGGGCGCACGCTGCGGTCGCGCGGCCCGGCGCGGCGCCGCCGGATGGGAACGGGCCCGGGCAGGCTGCCGCGATCAGCGTCGATGACCACCTGCTGGACCGCGTCCGGCGGCCGGTCGACCTGCTGCGGTTCATCGCTGACGTCATCCAGATCGTGCTGGTGGCCGCTATCGGCCTGGCGGCGCGCGCGGCCACCACCGGCGCCGAGCAGGACATCGTGGGCGCCAGCAGGCGGCTGCCGGGCCCGCTGCTCGCGATCGCTCACCCGGCGGCGCCGATCGCCCTGCTGGTCCTGCCCGCCGCGCTCGCGGTCCGCCAGATCGCCCGGCGCCAGCCACGCCCGCTTGCCGAGGCCATCGCGACCGGCCTGCTGGCCGCCATCGCCGTCGCCGCGGCCAACGCCCTGCTCCGCACGTCGTCGGCCGCCGTGCTGTACGACGCCATCACCATGTCCCGCCCCGGCGTGAGCGACCTGCCGCCGCTCGATCCCGCGCTGGCCGGCCTGGCCGCCTACACGACGATCATCGGGCTGAGCGGGCGGCCGCGCTGGCGGGCGGCGGTCTGGCTCACGGTCGGCACCTACTCGCTGGTGAGCCTGGTGGCCTCGCAGACCACCGTGCTCGCGCTGGCCATCACGCTGCTCGGCGGCCGGGCGATCGGGCTCGGCGTGCGATACGCGGCCGGCTACCAGGCCCGCCGCCCGCCGGCCGCGGAGATCGCCCGCGCGCTCGGCCCGGCGGGCTGCCTCGTCGCCGGGATGCGGCGGCTGCCCGGCAATGACATCGGCTCCCGCCGGTACGCGGCGGCCCTGCGCGATGGCGGCCAGCTCGACGTCACCGTCTTCGACCGGGACCAGCAGGCGGCCGGCCTGCTGTACCGGCTCTACCGCTCGGTCCGGCTGCAGGCGCAGGTATCTCGCACGGCGCTGCTGTCGCTGGATCGCCTGGTGGAGCGCCGGGCGCTGATGTCCTACGCGACCGCGCAGGCCGGCGTCCGCGCGCCCCGGCTGCGGGCGGCGGTCAGGGCCGGCCCCGAGGCTATCGTGTTCGCTTACGACCATCATCCGGGCACCACTTTGGCGGAGCTGGACCCGGGGCCGGCCGACGAGCAGCTTTCCCGCGTCTGGGATGAGGTGCTGCGGCTGCATCAGCACCGGGTCACGCACCGCGGGCTGACCGCGGACCGGCTGCTGCTCACCGGCGACGGTCAGGTCATGCTGCTCGGCATCGGGAACGGTGACGTGGCGGCCAGCGACCTGCAGCTGCGGCTCGACATCTCCCAGCTGCTCGCGGAGCTGGCGCTGCTGGTGGGGCCGGACCGGTCGGCGGACGTCGCGCTGGGGAAGATGACCGCGGCCGAGCTTTCCACGGTAGTGCCGCTGCTGCAGCCCGTCGCCCTGCACCGGTCGACCAGGTCCGCGCTGCGCCATCGCAAGGACGTGCTCCCCGCGCTGCGGAAACGGCTGATCGGCGCGGTCGAGAGCAACGACGCCAGGCCGGTCCAGCTGGAACGGATCCGGCCGCGCACGCTGGTGACCCTGATCGCCGCCGTCGCTGCCGTGTACCTGCTGGCTGGCCAGCTCGCGAAGGTGCATCTCGGCCCGTTGCTGCGGGCTGCCGACTGGCGGTGGAGCGCTGCCGCACTCGGCCTGTCGGCGGTAACCTACCTGGGCGCCGCCTGGTCGCTGTCCGGCTTCGTGCTGGAGCGGCTGAGCCTGGCGCGCACCCTGCTGGTGCAGGTGGCCGGGTCGTTCGTGACGCTGGTGACGCCCGCCGCGGTCGGCGGGGCCGCGCTCAACATCCGGTACCTGCGGCGCTGCGGGGTCTCCGCGGCTGACTCGGCCGCCAGCGTCGGCGTGACGCAGCTCGTGGCGTTCGTCCTGCACCTGAGCCTGCTGGTGATATTCGCCGCGATCTCCGGCACGTCAACGGACACGTCGCTGCAGCCACCGCACTGGGTCTTGTTCGTGATCGCCGGCCTCGTCGCGGCTGGCCTGGCCGTGCTGGCCACCCCGCCCGGCCGGCGGCTGCTGCGCGCCCGCATCGCGCCGATGCTCGGACAGGTCATCCCGCGGCTGCTGGACGTGGCCCAGCAGCCGTTGAAGCTGGCCGAGGGGATCGGCGGCGCCATCCTGCTGACCGCGGCGTACATCCTCTGCCTGGCCGCGTCGGTGCGCGCACTCGGCGGGTCGCTGCCGCTGGCCAGCATCGCCGTGGTCTACCTGACCGGCAGCGCCGTCGGGTCGATCATCCCCACGCCGGGTGGCCTCGGCGCGGTCGAGGCCGCCCTGTCGGCCGGCCTCACCGCGGCGGGCCTGCCGGGCGCGACGGCCATCAGCGCGGTGCTGCTGTTCCGCACGCTGACGTTCTGGCTGCCGGTGCCCATCGGCTGGGGGGCGCTGAACTACCTGCAGCGCAAGAGCCTGCTGTGACTGGCTGAGCTGGCCCCGCCGCCCTGCCGACCCGCCGCCCGGGCCGGACCGGCTCTCCGGCTTGACGTGACCGGCGGCTTGACGTGACCGGCGGCCTGGCTGGGCCGGCGGCCTGGCTGGACCGGCTCTCCGGCTTGACGTGACCGGCGGCCTGGCTGGCCGGTGCGGCCCGGCGGGCCAGACTCAGCGGGCCGGGGGTCGGCCGGCCATGAGGGATAACGTAAATCCTGGTTGTCCGGGAGACTCGCGGCCGGCCGCACTGGCGTTCTTCCTTGCGGCTACGCGAACCTGGCCACGGCCAGCGAGGCCGCGAGCAGGACGATTGCCCACGACATCGCGCGCAGCGCGTGCTCAAGCGGCGCCAGCAGGGCCGCGGCGTCGATCGTCACGGTTTCCCCGGTGGCGAGCGTCAGGCTGCCGTCCACCCTGGCCGTGCGCCGCCGGATCGTCCGGGCAGGCGTGCTCAGCCACCGCTGGGCGGCCGACAGCGCGAGCGCGCCCGCCGCCGCGAGCACCGGGGCGAGCGCCAGCCTGCCGGTCTGCGCGGCGTACGCGGTGAGCACGGGGAACGCGCCCCAGGCGACGGCGAAGCCCAGGTCGGTGTGGATCAGGCCGCCGAAGAGCTCCGCGTTGTAGGCGATGACCAGGACCGGGCCGATCACGAGGAACGGCACGAGCCCCCAGCCCGCCCTGCTGATGCCCGCGATGCCGAGCGCGACCGCGCCGGCCAGGCCGACCGCGGCAACGGTGGTCAGGGCTGCTGCCGGTATCCGGGTCTGCAGCGGCCGGCCCCGCAATTCGTCCAGCGCATGCGCGGAAAGCCCGACCGCGAGGAAGAAGGCGATCAGCGTGGCGAACAGCGCGGACAGGCCTACCCGGGGCGCGAGTGACGCCCCGATCACGACGTACGACAGGTGCCATGCCGTGTAGGGCGGGTGCAGCAGCGTCCACCAGTCGCGCCAGGCGCCCTGGCGGGCGGCGTAATAGGCGGGACGGGAACCCGCTCCTGGCACAGCGGCCATCGGCGGCTCGGGCGGCATCGCACTGGCGGGACCCGGGCTGCTGCCGTCACTCACCGGCCCGGGTTCCCCACATGACGAGGCCGCCGCCGAGGCTCATGACCTTGACCCCGACATCCCGGAAGCCAGCTCGCCGCCATGCCTCGACCGTCCAGGAGACGGGATACCTGCGGTAGTGCCCCGAGATGTTGGGGCCGAGAAACCGCCCGACGATGAACCACTCGCGGCCGCCGGCCGCCAGGCCCCCGACAGGAAGCAGCAGCCGGGTATAGAGCCACCACCAGAACCGCCAGAATGGCGACGGAGGGCGGAGGAACTCGAGGCTGGCGACCTTGCCGCCGGGCTTCACGACCCTTCCCAGCTCCGCCAGGGTTGCCTGCGGATCCTGCACGTACCTGAGCAGGTAGGTAAAGGTCAGCGCGTCGAAGGCGCGGTCAGGGAAGGGCAGCTGCTCAGCCCGGCCGGCGATCAGCCGGACCCGCCCGGCCGCGCCTGCCGCCGCCACGTTGAGCTGGCCCTGCCGGAGCATCTGCTCGGTGAGATCCACGCCGACTATCCGTGCGCTCGTCCGGTCCGCGAGCTGCAGGGCCACGCCGGCCGTGCCCGATGCCACGTCGAGCACCGTCTGGCCGGCGGCGGGCGCCACCTGGTCGACCATGGCCCGCCGCCAGCGGCCGTTCTGGCCCATCGAGAGGATCTCGGCAAGCCGGTCGTATCGTGCGGGCAGCGGAGCGAACAACCGCTGAGCGAAGCGATTGCCGCTTGCCGCGGCGGGAAGCGTCATGGGCGTCTCCTCGTGGCTCGCAGGATTTCAACGGTACGCCTGGATAACGGTTCGGGCGCGCGGCAAGATCAACCTGGGAGGACCCGATTCCGCCCCGGTTCCCCAGTGACCTAACCGCAATATACGGTCGCAGCGACCCGTTACTGCGGCGGCTATGCGGTGAAACCGGGTATTCGGCGCAGGCGTCACACCGTGGCGAAAGGAGCCCGCATGGTAAGACGGTCGGCCTGGACGGCTTCAACAGCAACTCGGTCGAGCAGACTGGCACCGATGTGGACTGCTCGCACCGGGCGCCGGTGTACTACGGCTGGTACGAGATGTTCCCGGCGGCGCCGGTCAACTACACGAACACGGTCAGGCCGGGTGACCATTTCAGCGCGTCGGTGACGTTCAGCGGCACCTCGACCTACACCCTGGTGCTGACCGACATCACCCAGGGCTGGACGCACACGACCACCAAGAGCCAGACCGGGCTGGCCCGGTCCTCGGCTGAGGTGATCACCGAGGCGCCGTCGTCAGCAGGGGGCGTATTGCCGCTCGCCGATTTCGGCACTGTCCGCTACAGCGTCTCCGCCGCCAATGGCACGTCCATGGGCACGCAGAGTCCGACCGAGATCATCATGGCTGACAGCAGGGGCCTGGCCAAGGACTCGACCAGCGCCATCGCCAGCACCGGAGCGTTCAGCAATACCTGGATCAGGAGCAAATAGCCTGGCGCAGCTAGCCTGACGCCGGCCGGCGCCTGAGCCCACGGCCCGTGGTGGCGAGTGGCCCGGGGGGCGGGCGCGATGTCCCCAGGCGCAGTCACCGCATGACCTCCGCCGGGGGCGTGCGGTGCTGCGCTGCTACCTGCTGGCCTGGTCGGCGGTGTCCGGCCGTGGCGGCGAATGCCAGCAGGTAGCTGCTGGTGGCTACGGCGAGGATGCCGAAGCTCGGCGGGATCTGCGGGGCGGCGTAGGCGAGGGAAAGGCCGCCCCACATGGCGAGGATGGCTATGCCAGCTGATAGCCACATCGCCCGGAAGGGCCGGGCCGTGAGCCGCTGGGCGGCGCCGGCCGGAGCGGCGAGCAGGCCCAGCAGCAGCAGGGCGCCGACTGCCTGGCTGGCGGCCGCCGCCGTCACTCCCACCAGCCCGAGGAATACGAATCCGAGGAGGCGGACCGGGACCCGGCGTGCGCTGGCTACCGCTTCGTCGATGCTGGCGAAAAGCATCGGGCGGCCGATGGCGACGATGGCGACGGCCACGCCGAGCGCGATGAGCGCGTCGATCATCGCCTGAGAACTGGAGAGCCCGAAGATGGAGCCGAACAGCACGTTCACCCCGGACGTGGCGTCGACGCCGCTCGATGAGCCGGTGTAGATGGTGAGGAACAGAGCTCCGAGCCCGAGGATCCAGGCGAACACGCTGCCGATGGCTGTGTCGTCGGCCCGGCCGCGCGAGCCGAGGGCGGCCATGGCCAGTGCGACCACGATGCAGGCCGTGTAGAGACCTATAAGAAGGCTGATTCCGGCGGCCAGGGCGGCAAGAGCTCCGGTGAACGCCACGTGGCTGAGGGCATCGCCGCTGAACACCTGCGATCGCAGGACGACGAAGTAGCCGGCCAGGCCCGAAGCCAGCGCGATGGCGGTGCCGGCCAGGAAGGCGTAGCGCAGGAACGGGTGCTGGAGCATGTGGACGATGCCAGTGAGGATCGTCATGCGGGAACCGCCTGGCGAAGACTGCGGCTGCGGGCCAGCCGGCTGGCAGCGGCCCGGATGATCACGGACGCCACATAGGCGGCGAAGCCGAAGGTGGTGACGTAAAAGCCGACGGGATACACCGAGAAGTAGGCGACGGCGAGCCCCAGCCAGGCGATGACCAGCCCGAGCGCGATGGTGATCACGAAGCTCAGCGCGGGACGCGCCGTGAGCTGCTGGGCAGCGGCCGCCGGCATGACCAGCAGGGCGAATACCAACAGCGCGCCGGTGATCTGGCTCACCTCGGCAGCCGCGCACCCGAGCAGGAGCAGGAAGACCGTCGACACGAGGCGGTCCGGTACCCCCCTGGCCCGGGCCACGTCAGGATCCACGGTAGCGAAGAACAGCGGGCGGGCGATCCCGGCCAGCGCGGCCAGCGCGGCCACGGCCACGATCAGCAAGGTCGTGACCTGGCCGTCGGAGATGCCCAGGAACGTGCCGAACAGCAGGCTGGTCAGGCTGTTCAGGAACCCCCCGTACAGGCTGACGAACAGGGCGCCGCAGGCCAGTGCGAATGCCTGCACGGTGCCGATGACCGCCGACTCGGAGCTGTAGCCCCGCCCGCCAGGGGAGCGCGGGACCCCGGCGATGACCAGGGCCGCGGCGATGCTGGCTGCGAAGTAGCCTGCGGTGGCGCTGATGCCGAGCAGGATCGCCCCGGATGCGCCCGGGAAGGACACCACGGCCAGGGTGTGCCCGGCGAAGCTCTGGCGGCGCAGCACCATAAACCAGCCGATGGCCCCGGCCAGAACGGCCACGATGGTGCCTGCCCGGAAGGCGTTGACCATGAAATGCAGCGCGAGGAGCTGGCGGATGTCCTCGCCGATGTTCCAGCCCAGCGCCGCGCCACTGCCTGCGCCGGCCGCCAGGCTGCTGGTCACCATGGCAGCGCTGGTCCGTCGGCGTGCCGGTCGGTGTGACGGGCAGGGGCCTCAGGCTGGCCGACCACCACGAGCCGACCATCCGCGGTGCTCAGTACCTCGATCGGCGTGCCGTACAGGGCGCTGAGCGTCGCCGAGGTGATCACTTCCGATGGGGTACCGGACACTGCCCCGCCGTGGGCGATGTAAGCGACCCGGTCAAGGTAGGACAGGATCGGGTTGACGTCGTGGGCGACGAGCAGGACAGTGACCCCGTGCTCCTGGCAGACCCGTGAGATCAGTGCCGCCACCCCGGCCTGGCTGGGAAGGTCCAGGCTGTCGAGCGGCTCATCGAGGATCAGGAGCCGGGGCCGGCGCACCAGCGCCTGGGCGATGAGCAGGCGCTGCTGTTCGCCGCCGGAGACCTGGCCGATCGGCTGGCCGGCGAAGCCCGTGGCGCCGACCAGCTCGATGACCTCCTTCACCCGCTGGCGGGCGGCGCGGCGCGAAGCGAACAGGCGGCCCCCGCCAGGGAAGGGGACGCCCCAGCGTTCCCCGTCAGCGCCCAGGCTGACCACGTCGATGCCCCGCACCCGCAGCCCGGCGTCGAAGCTCCGCCGCTGAGGCAGGTAGCCGATCTCGCGTCCTGCCTGGCCGGGTGCCCGCCCGAGTACCGTGGCCGTGCCGGAAACGAGAGGAACGAGCCCAAGGGCCGCCTTGACCAGCGTCGATTTACCGACGCCGTTGGGCCCCAGGACCGCCACGAACTCGCCCGGTGCCACGTTGAGGGTGACGTCCGACCAGATCGTCCGGCCGCCCAGCCGCGCCTCCGCCCGGTCGAACCGCACTGCCGGGCTGCCGGGCTGCCGGCCCGCCGCCAGCCTGACAGAACCCGCGGCCGCGGCAGCGCCCCCGGCGGCGTGGTCATGTTCTGCGGGCATCTGACGCTCGCTTTCTTCTTCCGTGGCGGCTAGTGTCCGGCAGCCTGAGCCAGGGCGGCCTCGATCCCGCGCAGCTGCCTGGTCTGCCACGCCTGGTAGGTGGCGTTGCCCGGCACCAGGGTCTCGGTGATCGTGGCGTAAGGGATGTGCTCGGCTTTTACCTCCGCCAGCTGGGCCTGCACGTCCGGGGCGACGTTCTGGCTGTTGTAAACGTAAATCTTCATCTGGTGGTTCTTGATCTGATTGTCGATGGCCTGCTTATCCGCCGCCGACACGTCGGTGCCTTGGCTGATGGCCTTCAGGAACGCCTGCGGCGTAATGAGGTTGAGCCCCAGAGCGGGCGCCAGCATCGCGAAGATCGACTCGGAGCCCCCGACCGGGGTGCCGGAGTACTTCGCCTTGATGGCAGCGATGGCGGCGTTGTACTGCTTCAGGGCGACGGTGTTGAAGCGGGTCCGCTGCCGGGCGAAGTAGGCGCTGTCGGCGGGATCCAGCTGCTGGTAGTCGGCCACGATCTGGCTGACGACCCGCTGCACATCCGCCGGGTTGTACCAGCGATGCGGATTCCCCCCGGCCGGGACGCCGAGCAGGGTTCCCACGTCGAGAGTGGCCGGGTTCTGCTGGTCGGCCGCGAGCAGCTTGGGCACCCACGGGTCATATCCGACCCCGTTCTCGATGACGAACTGCGCCCCCGCGATCGTCCGGGCATCGCCAGCGGTCGGCTCATAGCTATGCGGATCGGCGTTCGGATTAGTGATGATGCTCACCACGCGGGCGTGGCTGCCACCGATCTGGCGGGCGATGCTGCCCCAGAAATTTTCTGCCGCCACCACCTCGACCTGCCTGCCCCCGCCGCCCGGGCTAGCCGAGACCGACGCCGCCGGGGCCGTCGAGCAGCCGACTACGGCAGCCAGCACGAAGCTGGTGAGCACCGCAACGACCATCGCGTGACCTCGCGATCCTGTGCGGCAGCGAAAGACCAACGATTGGGGTCTCAACGGGGGGAACCTCCTCGCCGGGCCGTACCGGCTCGCGATCCGCTAACTGCCTTCCGGCTGCCACGCGGCCAGGACGAAAATGAAACTGATCACCGTTTTCATGTCCAGTTAGAGACAGGTTAATGGAAACCGTTTCCACCATGCAAGCCGAGTTCGCCGACCTCATCGGGCGGCCGGGCCGCATTGGCTGGGCAAGAGCGAGGTACCGCCGGCGGCCTCGCAGCGCCGCGCCGGCGGCCCGTCATCGTTCTGCCCAGGACATCCTGGCCGCCCTAAGGGCGGGCTACCAGCGGCAGCCCGCCCGCGATGCCTTCACCGGGGCCAGCCTGCCCGCCAGATACGGTTACCGCGCGAGGTCGTAGACGGTCACGCCGCCGACCGTCTGCGACGTGAAGTGCGCGGCCACCCAGGAAGTGATCTGGGCTGCCGATCCGGTGCCGCCGCCGAAGCTGCTGGCATTGGCGCCGACGAAATAGTGAATCTGGCCGGCCGAGACCAGCCGCTTGAACTGGGCAAGCGTCGGCGCCGGGTCCGAGCCGTTGAAGCCGCCGATGGCCAGCATCGGCTGCCGGGTGGCCAGCTGCAGCGGCGCTGCGCTTTGCGTGCCCACGGTCGCGGCAGCCCAGCGGTACCGGCCGGCGTCCTGCTTCAGCAGGTTGACCAGCTTGCTGCTGACCTGGGTGTTGCCGCCGAGCCCGCCGCCGGGATTGCCCTGCCCGCGTGCCGCGGGAGCCTGCCCCGCCGACGCGGGGCGCTGTCCGCCGGCCGTCCCAGCGGGCGGTTGCCCGCCTGGTGCGCCCGGGAACCCCTGCCCGCCAGCCCCGCCGGTTCCGCCAGTTCCGCCGGTCCCGCGAGTTCCGCCGGGCAGGCCGCGCTGGCCGGCACCGCCCGGACCGCCAGCGCCTAGTCCGCCCAGCCCGCCTGGCCCGCCGCTCAGCGCGACAGCCGGCCCGGCCGACGGGATCGCCCCGGTGTGCGCGGTCGTAACCGTGGCCAGGGTGTACGCGGCCGACCCGGCCAAAATGGCGAGCAGCGCGACCAGCGCCGGGACCAGTGCCAGCGCAACCTTGCCGCGGGCCCGGCCGGCCAGCGCGGTAAGCCGTGGCCCGGCGGCGAGCGCGGCCGCGGCGCCCAGCCCGGCGACGAGGACCGCGACCCGCAGCAGCGGATGCCACGACGGCGCGCGCCCGAGCAGCTCAGCCGACCACAGCGTGGTGACCGCCACCCCGGAAGCCAGCAGAACCCGGCCGTGCCATGCGGCCCGGAGCCGCCACGCCGTGACGGCGCCAATGCCCACCAGCGCGCCGATGGCTGGCGCCAGCGCCACCGTGTAGTACGGATGAATGATCCCGGCCATGAAACTGAACACCGCGCCGGTGACGAGCAGCGTTCCGCCCCAGATCAAGGCGGCGGCCCGGGTCCGGTCGGTACGGGGAGCCCGCCAGGTCAGCCAGAGCAGCGCCACGAGCGCGATGAGGGCGGCGGGCAGCAGCCAGCTGATCTGCCCGCCCATCACGGAGCCGAACAGCCGGGTCAGCCCGGTGGAGCCGCCGAAGGCCGCGCCCTGCCCGCCGCCACCGGGCGGGCCGGCGGCGGCATGCGCGGCGCCGCCGAAGCCGACCGAGCCGGTCTCGTTCCCGTCCAGCCGCCCGAGCCCGTTGTAGCCGAGAGCCAGCTGCACGATGCTGTTGCTGGTAGAGCCGCCGACATAGGGACGATCGGCGGCGGGGGTCAGCATGACGGCGGCCACCCACCAGCCGGCCGAGATGATCACCGCGGCTGCCCCGGCCAGCAGCTGTAGCAGACGGCGGCCGAGCCTTGGCGGGCCGGCGATCAGGTAAGCGAGCGCGAACGGCGGCAGCACCAGCACGGCCTGCAGCATCTTGGCCAGGAACCCGAATCCGATCAGGGTGCCGGCCAGCGCGATCCATCGTGTCCGGCCCGACTCGACGGCCCGCGTCATCGCGTAGGCGGCGAGCGTCAGCAGCAGCACGAGCAGCGCGTCCGGGTTGTTGAACCGGAACATCAGCGCAGCTACCGGGGTCAGCGCGAGGACTGCCCCGGCCAGCAGCCCGGCCGCCGGGCCGAACCACCGCCGCACCGCGGCGTACAGCACGCCGACGCAGGCCACGCCCTCAAGGGCCTGCGGCACCAGCACGCTCCAGTAGTTCAGGCCGAAGATCCGGGCGGACAGGTCCATCACCCAGAGCGAGGCCGGCGTCTTATCGACGGAGATAAAGCTGGACGCGTCGAACGAGCCGAAGAAGAACGCCTTCCAGCTGGTGCTGCCCGCCTGCACGGCCGCCGAGTAGAAGTCGTTCGCCCAGGCATTGCGGCCCAGCCCGGCCAGGTACAGGACGGCGGTGAGGCCAAGCAGCGCGAGCAAGGCCGGCCTTGCCCAGGCGGGCTGCCCGGACGGTCCGCGCAGCAGGCCGCGCAGGGGCCCGCCGCCGGCCCGGCGGCCTGGTCCTGGGCGACTCGTCGATAGTCCGGTGCGCGCATCGATCGCCGGGACGGTCATCGCTGGCTTCCCTTCTCGTCTTTACCTGGCTGGTCGCTTTTACCTGGCTGGTCGTCTTTGCCTGGTCGGCCTTCTTTACCTGGCGGGCCGGAACGGTCATGGTGGCTGCGGAAGCTGGCTGGGCGGTCATGGCCGCCGCGGTCGATGTCGCCATGGCCACGGCCACCGGGAGCCTGATCGCCGCGGCCCTGGCTGCTGCCGAACACCCAGTTCCGGTACAGGGCGAATCGCACCAGCGTGGCGATCAGGCTGGCGCCGACGAGCACCATGACCTCAAGGCCGCGGCCGGGCCGCGGGTCCGCGGCATGCAGGCCGGCCAGCGCGGCGGCGGTCAGCAGCAGGCCGGCGCCGAAGGCCAGCAGGCCGCGGGCCTGGTGTCGGCCAGCGCCCGGGCGGCCGCGGATGCCGAACGTGTACCGCCGGTTCGCGGCGGTATTGCCAGCCGCGGTGACTAGCAGGCTGAGCGCGTTCGCCAGCTGCGCGGGCAGCACGTTACGGAGCACGAGGTACAGCGCGACGTACGCGATCGTGCTGACGGTGCCGACTACGGCAAATCCGGCAAGCTGGCGGTGCAGCCCGGCGCGCCCGGCGGTGCTTCCGCCCGGCGCGCCTCCGTTGGATGCGCTCCCGGTGAGCTGTCCCCGGCCGGTCGCGCCGCTGCCGGGCGCAGGCCCGCCGGACGCGCCTGGGCCCGGGTGGACCTCGCCGGAACTGGCCTCGCTGGCCAGGCCGTGCCTAAGCCCGAGGCGCGGTCCGGTCTCGCCGAGGAACGGGACCGCGATGCTGCCGCGCAGCAGCCCGTAGCCGAGCCTGGCGATGCCACGCAGGTCGGCGAGGATGGTCGCGATCACGCGGACCCGGGAGTCGGTGTCGTCGGTCCAGTCGACCGGCACCTCGTGGATCCGCAGCCCGGCCTGCTGGGCGAGCACGAGCAGCTCGGTGTCGAAGAACCAGCCGTTGTCACGGGTCAGCGGCAGCAGCACCCGGGCCCGCGCCGCGCTGATCGCCTTGAACCCGCACTGCGCGTCGGAGAACCGGGCCCCGAGCGTCGCGTGCAGCAGCAAGTTGTAACAGCGGGAGATGATCTCGCGCCGCGGGCCCCTGATCACGCGCGCCCCGCGGGCGAGCCTGGTTCCGATGGCCACATCGCTGTGCCCGGAAACAAGCGGAGCCACCAGCGGGAGCAGCGCATTCAACTCTGTCGACAAATCGACATCCATGTAGGCCAGCACGTCAGCGTCACTGTCCAGCCAGATAGAGCGCAAGGCCCGGCCCCGCCCGGGCTCGGCCAGCCGGACGGCCCGGACGGCGTCGAACTCGCCGGCCAGCGCGACAGCGGCAGCCCACGTCCCGTCCGTGCTGCCGTTGTCGGCAATGGTGATCCGCGCCGAAAACGGGAAGCTGCTCCTGAGGTAGCGATCCAGCCTGCGCACGCCCGGGCCGATATCGCGTTCCTCGTCCCGGACCGGGACGACGATCTCCACCTGCGGCGTTACCCGGCTGGCGGCTGCCTGCGGGCGGGCCTTCTCGAGCAATACATCTCGTGGTGTCATGCGCTAACGTTCGGCGATCATGTTCCAGCGGCCCTCAGCTGATCGTCTGCGCCGCCTATGAACGATCGGCATTCCATGATCGCGGAAGATCCGCGCTGCAGGCACCAGATCTTCCGCGATCTCAAGAGGGACGCTCGGCCACTGCGCTCGGCGGTGGTGCTAACACGACGGCCCGCTGGCAGCTGGCTACCTTTGGCCAGGCACCCTGGCGCGGGAGACTGAGGTGGCCCGGCGGGCGGCCACGGAGCGGGCCGATCAGCATGTCCTGTCGGCGCTCGGCATCGCCGCGGGAAAGGTGCTGTGGCGGGTATTCGCCACGAACTTCGGCGTGGTGCCGGTGCCAGTGGTCAAGCCGCTGCTGCTGGCGGTGCTGATGACCGCGGTGCTCGGCGCCGCCAATGTGCTCGCCGCTGTCCCCGCGCTGCTGGCCGCGCGATCACATCCGGGTCAGCTGCTCAGGGCAGAGTAAGCAGCTGCCCTGCGGTCATCGGACTTCAGCGGGCTGGACCCGGCGAGATGTCAGGGAGCGGCAGGCTGATCGCGAAAACGGTCCGCCCCGGCTGGCTGGTTACCTCGACATGCCCGCGATGGGCCGAGACCACAGCCTCCACGATCGCCAGGCCGAGGCCGGTGCTGCCAGCCGCCCGGGATCTCGAGCTGTCACCGCGCACGAAACGCTCGAAAAGGGTCGGCTGCAGCTCGGCGGGAATGCCCGGTCCGTCGTCGCGCACGCTGAGTACCGTCATCGCGGTCGGCGCCTCCTCGCCGCGGTGCCCCGGCGAGCCGCGCTGGCCTGACGGGTCGCGCTGGCCCGGCAGGTCACGCTGGCCTGACGGACTGCCCGCAGAGCCGCCCTCATCAGCTAGCCCGATGGTGACGGTCGTGCCCTGCGGCGTGTGCCTGGCCGCGTTGCTCAGCAGGTTGGCCAGTACCTGCCGCAGCCGCTGCTCGTCGCCGCGGACGACCACCGGCTCCGCGGGCAGGTCCAGCTGCCAGCGGTGCCCGGGCGCCGCGGCCCTGGCGTCACCGGCGGCGTCGATCGCCAGCCGCGTCAGGTCCACCGGGTCATCAGCCAGCGGCCGCCCCGCGTCCAGCCGGGCCAGCAGCAGCAGGTCGTCGACCAGCATGGTCATCCTGGCCGATTCCGCCTCCACCCGGGACAGGGCGTGCGCCACATCGTCAGGCAGCGTGCCCGGGTGACGTCGGGCAAGTTCCGCATAGCCCCGGATCGCCGCCAGCGGGGTGCGCAGCTCGTGACTGGCGTCGGCCGCGAACCCGCGCAGCCGCGCCTCGCTGGCGTGCCGCCGGGCCAGCGCCGACTCCACGTGCCCGAGCATCCGGTTGAACGCGACGCCCAGCTGGCCCACCTCAGTTCGCGGGTCAGCGTCCGGCACCCGGTGCGGCAGCGCGACCTCGCCGCTGCCCAGCGGCAACCTGGTCACCTCGGCCGCGGTGGTGGTCACCCGCCGTAGCGGCCGCAGCGAGACCCGGATCCAGCCGGCCCCGATTACCCCGGTGAGCAGCAGCGCGGCAGAGAACACGGCAATCTCGGCCAGCTCGACGCTGCGCAGGGTCTGCTGCAGGTCGCCCAGCGGCAGGCCCGTAACAAGCACGTCGCCGTCGCTGGAACGGACCGCGGTCAGCCGGTACTCGCCATAGGCCGACGGCAGGTTCCTGTCGTACGGCCGGCCATCGACCGGAAGCCTGGCGAGCACCGCCTTGTCGGCCAGGTCCAGGTTGCACCTGCCCGCCTCGATGTGCGCGTTGGTCACCGTGTACTTGACCAGCCGGGCGCTGAACGTGCCCGCTGCCTGGCCCGGGATCTCGTTCCCGCAGTGCGGCACCTGCGGCGGCGGCGCGTCGTCGTAGTCGGGCGGCGGCGGTGGCCCGCCCCGGTGCTGCACGCAGTTGACATAGCGGGCTTTCGCCGCGCTGAGCTGCCCGTCGAGGCCGTGGAAGAGGAACCCGCGCAACGCGACGTAGGTGACGAGGCCGACGCACGCGCAGGCAACGGCGAGCAGCGCGAGCAGCCCGGCGATGAGCCGGGCGCTTAGGGTGCGGCCGGCCAGCCAGGAGCGCAGCCGGCCGGCCCGCGGCGGGCCAGCCTGGCTCCCGCCGCTCCCGGCCGCCGAGTCACTCATGCCAGTGCCAGTCCCCGGAGCTCAGCCGATCGGCTTGAGCACATAGCCGACGCCGCGGACGGTGTGGATCACCGGCTCACGCCCGGCGTCGATCTTCTTCCGCAGGTAGCTGATGTACAGCTCGACGACATGCGCCTGCCCGCCGAAGTCGTAACTCCACACCCGGTCCAGGATCTGCGCCTTGGACAGCACCCGGCGCGGGTTGCGCATCAGGAACCGCAGCAGCTCGAACTCGGTGGCCGTCAGCTCGATCAGCTCGCCGCCCCGGCGGACCTCTCGTGCCTCCTCGTCCATGGTCAGGTCACCCACGGCCAGCTCGGCTCCGCCGCGCGCCCGCGCGATGCCGGCCCGGCGGAGCAGGCCGCGCAGCCGGGCGAGCACCTCTTCCAGGCTGAACGGCTTGGTCACGTAGTCGTCGCCGCCAGCGGTAATACCGGCTACCCGGTCCTCGACGGCGTCCCGCGCGGTGAGGAAGAGCACGCAGACATGCGGCAGCTCCGCGCGCAGCCGTCCCAGCACTTCGAGGCCGCTCAGGTCCGGCAGCATGACGTCGAGCACCACGGCGTCCGGCCGGAACTCGCGCGCCGTCCGCACCGCGGCGAGGCCCTCGCCCGCGGTCCGGATCTCCCAGCCCTCGTAGCGCAGGACGCTGGCCAGCAGCTCAGCAAGGCTGGGCTCGTCATCGACGACGAGGACGCGGATCGGGGTCCCGTCCGGCCTGCGCAGCGGCGGTTCCTTGTCAGCACTGGCCGACTGCGGCGGTGCGGTCATGCCCATCATGTTCCCAGCTTGCGCGCACTAGCCACGGAGTGCCTCTGCGCTTGCTCTGAGTTCGCTCTGAGTCCGGCCTGGCCGGCGCGTCACGGCGCGGGGGAGAGCAGTAGCGCGAGCGCCGGGCAGCTGGCAGCCGCGCGGCGCGCGGCGCGATCGAGACCGGGCGGCACGGGCCGGCCGTCCAGCACCGGGTAGCCCCACTCGTCCAGCGTGATCAGCTCGGGCAGCAGTTCTGCGCACAGTCCGTGCCCGGAGCACGCGATCGGATTGACCCGCAGCTGCTGACTCACGGCCGCCGCCGCCATTCGGCCGCGCCGGCCGGCCCGGCCGGCGCCGGCAGGAATGGCCGGCCGTCCGTCGCGGTGCATGTTCCGGCCTGGTGGCGGCGGATCTCAGGCGCGAATACCCGCAGCGCGCTGCGCACGAACCTGACCGCGCCATCGGGATGATGACACGCTCCGCGCCCGCTCGTCAGCCCGCCCCACCGCTCAAGATCATTGATAACGAGGTTACCCGGGCTGGTCCCGGCCAGCTCCGCGAGTGCGGTCGCAATGCGAGGCAGCCCGTTCAGGCACGGGCCGCACTGCCCGGCGGACTCCAGCGCCAGGTAACGCGCCACCCGCGCCGTCTCCGCCAGGCCGCAGCGCCCCGCCGGGAGCGCGGCAACAACGCCCGCGCCTGCCGCCGCCCCGGCAGGCCGGAGGTCCTCGTTGCTGAGCGCCAGCTGGCCTGCCAGCCGGGCCGGCAGCCAGCTGCCGTGGTAGCCGCCGACGAGCACCGCCTGCACGTGATCGCCGAGGTCGAGCAGGTCCCGCAGCGCGGTACCGAGCGCGGCCTCCAGGACGGCCGGGCTGCCGTCCGCCTGCAGGACGCTGGCCAGCATGCTGCCCGGCTCGGCGGCGGTGCCGAGACAGCGGAACCAGGCGGCGCCGTATCGCGCGATCAGCGCCAGGTGAGCCAGGGTCTCGATGTTCTGCACCAGCGTCGGCGCGCCGCCGACACCCCGCTCGAACGTGCGCGGCGGCGTGAACGTGGGCAGCGCCGGGCCGCCATTGAGCACGTTCACCACGGCCGTCTCCTGCCCGGACAGGAATCTCGGCGGGGCGAGCACCAGGTCGACGCCAGCGCGGTCGAGCCCGTTTGACTGCCGCTCCCATAGAAGCTCGCCAAGCCAGGCCTGCAGGGCAGTGTCTTCGTGCAGGTAAAGCACGGTGCGGCGGGCGCCGACCGCCTCGGCGGCAAGCTGCAGGCCGTCGAGCACCAGGTGCGGCGAGTAGTGCAGCAGGGTCTTGTCCTTCGCGCTGAGCGGCTCGCTCTCCGCGCCGTTGGCCACGACCACCGGCCGGCGTCCCGCGGCGGCGACCGCGGCGAGCTTCCTGTGCACCGGGAAGGCCGCTCCGCCGCGGCCGGTCAGGCCGGACTCGCGCACCTCGGCGATCAGCGGGCCGGGCCGGCCGCGGTACGGCAGCGGTCCGTGCACGGCCAGGTGAGCGGGCAGCCCGGCCGGGCGGCCGTCAGCCGGCAGCAGCCGGGGGAGTAGCTGCGCCCGCTGGTCGCCGTCGAGGACCGGGTCGCCGGGACGCGGGCTGCTCGCGATCGTGAGGCCGGTGCCACGGCCGATCACCGGGCACCTGCCTGGCTGGAGAAGACGACGGCGACCCGTTCCGCGCGGGGCGGCGCCTTGGTGGCCTGCCGCACCCGCCAGCCGGCCGCGACGGCCACCGCAAGCGCACACCCGGCGGTGAGGGCGAGCAGCGGGCCGCTCTGCAGGTCGGCGCTGCTGCCGATGCTGTGCGCGAGCGCGACCGGCCAGGCCGCGTAGGCCAGCCAGTGCACGCCGCGCCAGAGCCTGCGGCCGATCCGGGCCCGGGCCAGGCTGGTCATGATCAGCGCGATCATCAGGTCGAGCGAGACCGCGCCCAGGCCGATCCACAGCGGGCGGTACGGCGAGGCAAGCGGGATCACCGTGGCGGCGAGCCCGATGGTGACGAACGGGTCGGCGATGGCCGTCACCACGTGCACGGCGAGGAAGCCGACGGCCAGCAGCGAGAGGTTGCGGTGCAGCCCGGTGACCGCGAACCTGGGCAGCCCGGGTAGCCGGCCCTGCCTGTTCACCATGATGCCGAGCACCATGACAGCGGTGAGCAGCACCAGGCAGACGATTCCGGTGGCCCGGCTGGCGTACCAGAGCGCGGTGCTCGAGGTGATCCCGCTCATCGGCCAGCCGCCTCTCCGCTGCCGCCGGATCCGGAATCGGACGGGCAGGCGGCAGCTGCTCCGTGCGTACCGCCGATGGCGATGACCGCGACGGCCGGGCGGCCGATCGGGATGACCGCGGCGGGCTTGCGGCTGGCCGGGATAACGGCGGCGGGCGGGCGGCCGGTCGGGATGACGGTGGCGCGCGCGTGGCTGATCGGGATGACCGCGGCGGCCGGGCGGCTGGCCGGGATAACGGCGGCGGGCGCGCCGGACGGCACGGCCCCGTCAGCCGGCCAGCCGCCGACGGTGCGGACCTGCCCGGCGGCATCGACGAGCCGGGCCGCGACGCCTAGCCCGGCCAGCCAGCCGACGGCGTCGTTGCCCATGACGATGGCCGCGACGCTGGCCGCACGAGCCTCCAGGCAGCTGGCAGCGCTCACCGAGGCGAGCCGCCACGGAGCTGACGGCAGCGATGTGCCGCGCGGCCGAAGCACGTGCGCTAGCACATCCCCGGCCCGGTGCCAGCGGCCCGCGCCGGCGCCCGCGGTGGCGAGCCCGCCGTGCTGGATCGACACCACGGCCACGGGCGCCGCTGGCAGCGCAGCGGCCGGCCTGCCTGAGACTGGCTGATTTGAGCCTGTGGTCCGCGCACTGTCCTGCACGCGGATCCGCCAGCCGCCGGGCGGCGCTTCGCCGCCGGCCGCGCAGTCGCCGCCGAGGCTGACGAGCACTCCGCAGCGCAGTCGCGCCGCGATCGCGGCCGCTGCCCGGTCGGTCGCCCAGGCCCAGGCCGTGGCGCCAAGGTCAAGCCAGCTGCCCGGCGGCAGGGTCAGCCGCCCGCTCTCCCGGTCGAGGCGGACATGCCGCCAGCTGGCGCTGGTCACGACCGTGATGCGGGCCGGATTGCCGGGGCGGATCATCCAGGCCGCGGCCTGCCAGCCAGCGGCCACCGGCGTCCCTGACACTGTGCTAGCTGGTCCGGCGCCTATGCCGCTGTCGCCACCGGCCTGCCCGGTCGCCTGGGCGCTGCTCGCCCGGAACATCCCTGGCCCTGTGACCCGATTAACTTCGCAGCTAGTCTGCCCGGCCGCTGGGGTCCTGCTCACCCGGAGCATTCCCGGGCCGGCGACCGGATCGACGTCACCGCCGGTCAGCTCGGCTGCCCGGAGCGCCGCGCCGATCGCATCCGCGAGCAACGGGCTGATCCGCACCGGGCCGCCGCCCCGCCGTCCGGCGGCGTTGACGGCGGCGAGCTCGGAGTCGCCGCGGAAGGTGCTGCAAGCGGCATCCACGGCGGCCAGCTCGGCCGCCACCAGCTCGCTGGCAGCCGGCAGCCGCATCGGGTCGGTGACGGCAACCGCGACCGTGATCCCGAGCGCCGGCCAGCTCGCCACTGCCGGCGACGGCGTCGCCGCCAAATACCCGGCCGCCGGTGATCTGGTGACCGGAGACCCGCCCGCAGGCGATCGGGCGGCTGGCGACGCTGCCGCCGGTGTGGCGGCAGCGCGGCGGGCCGATGGGAGCGTGGTGAGCGGCATCACGAGCCGCCCGACGTGACGCTGCCCGAGCCCGAACTGGCGGCCGGCGCACTCGGCGCCTGGCTCAGGCCGCTGCCCGAGGTGTTCTGCGAACTGCCCGTGCTTGAGCCACGGGATGTGCCCGTGCTCTCAGCCCCGCTGCCTGATGTCGCCGACCCGGAGCTGGCCGATTTGGCATGCTGTGCGCCGGGCAGCGCGAAGGCGACCGCGCCGGCCGCCGCCAGGCTAACCACGCCGGCCGTCACGGTGACGGTACGCAGCCGCGCATGGCCGCGATCGCGGTCCGCGACCGCTGGCCTGGTCTGTTGCGAGTGCCTGCTCATCAGATGGGTCCTCCATGCTCGGTTCGTGACACAGCCTGGCCGCCGGTGCTGGACGGCGGCTATGGCGTTCCTCTGAGCCAGCTATGAAGGGCCCGGCGCACGCGAGGACCGGGATGAGCGGCAGCATGCCCCGCGCCATAAGGATCCGGGCGCCGGGCGAAACCGGCCGGGCGCTGCCTCGGGCCGGCCGGTAAGGGCTCTGCCGGACGGCACGACAGGTGCGCAGGCGAGGACGCGGCGGGAAAGCCGCCGCCCGCCAGTCCGGTCAGGTCCTGGGCGTTATCTCTACCTGCTGCAGGAGATGCCGCACCGGATCGACGATGACCTCCATGACGAACTTGGCGGTCTCGCCGTCCACCTCGATGGCGGCGAAGGTTTCGCCGTCCCCCCGGCAGAACGCGCCAGCCCGGCAGTGCCCGGCCCAGGCGCTGACCGCCCGGAACTGGCGCAGCAGCCAGCCGGTGTCCACCGTGGCGGACACCGGCAGCGCTGGCGGCCATTCGCTGGCGGGATCGTTCAGCATCGGCACGAGCCGGCCGAGGGCGCGACCGAGCGCGGAATCCGCCTCCGGCGGCACGGCGAGCGTGACCGACTGGACGCGCGGATGCCGTTCCGGGGTGAGCAGGATCTCCGCCTGCACTGTCCCGTGCTCACCGCGCAGCCACCACCGGCAGTGCGCCGGCGAGTCGAATTCGGCCGGACGGGCCGGATCCTCGGCGAAGTCCCCGATCCGCTGCCGGACGAGCGTGACCTTCAGCCGACGCTCGGCGACGGGCTCGTCCTGCTCGACGTTGGGTGTGAACAGGCGGGCGGCAACCGCGTCGTCCCAGGACTGGAGCAGCCCCATGACCTCCCGCCGTCCGCTCAGCGTCTCCGGCCACGGCCCGCTGGGCGCCGGCACTGGGCCGCCTACGACCGGCTGGGCGGGTGCCCCGCCGGCTGTGCCCGACCGCGATCGCAGCAGCAGTTCAAGCATCCTGATCGCGAGCGGATGAGCCGGTGCGTAGGTCCCGTTCGCGAGTACGATCACGCCGGTCCCGCTGGCCAGGTGCCAGCGCATATGACTGCCGAAGCCCGGGTAACCGCCGCTATGCTGGACGATCCTGCCGTGCTCGGCGTCGTCCTCGACGAAGAGACCGAAGCCGTAGCTCCCGCCGCCGGAGCCGCCGGGAAAGGCCGGCGCCTGCGGTGGCAGCGCGACCTGCGGCAGTTGCATCTCGCGCCGGGACGCGCGACGCAGCGGATGCGGACCGCCCGCCTCCTCGTCGCCGGCCGGGAATGCCGCGGCGAATCCGCTCACCCAGCGAACGAGGTCAGTGACGGTGCTGAACACCCCGCCCATCGGAGCGAACGCCCCCGAGGGGTCCGGGGCGAGCGGCTCCCAGCCGGCACTGCCGCGCCGGTAGCCGCGGGCCAGCCGTGGCTCGCCGAACTCCGCGGCCTCGAATCCGGTGCTGGCCATGCCGAGTGGCCGGAGCAGCCGGTGCCGGACGAAGTCCTCATATCCGGTGCCTGCCACCGCGGCGATGACCCGGCCGAGGATCGCATAGCCGAGATTCGCGTACTCGAAGCGGGTACCTGGCGCCCAGGCGAATCGCAGGCCGCCAGCCAGGAACTCGGCGAACTCCCCGAGCGGAGTGCCTTGCTGCCGGTCGCCCCACGGATCATCGGTCGGCAGCCCGGCGGTCATCGTCAGCAGGTGCCGGAGGGAAAGGGGCGGTGAGTCGGCGGTGGCCGGCGTCAGGCCCCGCAACTCCGGCACGTAGTCCCCGGCCGGATCGTCCAGCGCCAGCGCGCCATCGTCCCGGAGCGCCAGGACGGCGGCGGCGGTAAAGCTCTTCGTCATCGAGGCGATCCGGAAGACCGTGTCCGCATCGGGAGCGGGGCCGCCGAGCCAGGCTTCGCCAAGACCGCGCGCGTGCACCAGGGCGCCCGCTGCCACGATGCCGTACGCCAGCCCGGGCTGGCCGCCGCGGAGCAGATAGCCATCGGCCAGCGCGCCCAGCTTGTCAATCTCACCAGGAGTGAGCGCTTCGGGCTGCGGGATGACGGCAGCCGGGACAGGGTCGGATTGCCGGTCGGGCACTGTTACCTCCGGTCTCCAGATCACGGTCTCGTGGGTCATCGAGCCCTGACGTCCAACCCGTGCCAGAGCCTCAGCGCACCCACGAGTATCAAAGCAGCCGCACCAGGCCCGCGCGAAACAGCCGCCTCACCGTGCCAGCCAGGCAGGCCAGAGCCGTAGGCCGCGGGCCTCGGCGCCGGCCAACGTCAGCAGCGCGGCGGCAAGGAACCGGACGCGGCGCGGCATCGGGACACGGCGGGGACCGGGACGGCGCGGGACCGGGCGGCGGCGCGGGACCGGTACGGCGGGGTACAGCGGCGGCGCGGCAGGGAGCCGCGGGCGGCCGCGGCATCGTGATACGGCGGGGTACCCCGGCGACGGCGCGGCTTCGGGATACGGCCGCGCGACAACGCAGCGTCGAGGGCCGGGATCGCGGCATCGGACGCGGCGATGGCTATGGCTGTGCTGGCGGCGCCGCGAGCAGGCGGCTCAGCTTGTTCGCTGACCCGGATGGCGTCGCACCTGACTGGCGCAGCCGCTGGCCAGCCGCCGCCAGGATCGCGGGCGTGCCGGAAACCAGCTCGACCTCGATTTCGCGCCAGGCCAGCACGGCCGGGCGAATCTCGTCGCGTCCGGCCGACGCCGGAAGCGCCTCCCGGTGCCCGGTCACCAGGTCATCGGCCAGCTCGGCGAGAATCCGGCCGTCCGGCCCGGTGATCTGCCAGACGGTCCGCGTCGTCTCCAGCGTGGCGACCGGGCGCAGCGCGCGGCCGCCCGCCCAGGTAGCGACGAGCTCGGCGAGGCCAGCCGGGACGGGCTCGTTGCCGTCGCCGAGCGGTGCGTGCACCTCGCGCCTGGTGTCGCCGCCGACCGGCAGCTTGAGATGCCAGCCGCTGTCGCGGCCCCCGGTCCGTCGGCGTAGCGTGACCCCCGCCGCGGCCAGCCGGAGATCATCGGTGTCGTGGTAGCGCGCGATGAGCCGCTCAACTTCCGGCGGCGCCGCCGGGGTCTGGGCAGAGCCGCCCAGATCCCGCAGGTCAGGAAGGGCGAAGTCCAGGTCGACGTCGAATTTCCGCTCGGTCTCCAGCTTGCCGGTCAGCTCCGCGCTCATGCGGAGAGGTTATCGCCGCGCTCCGGCACGGCGAATTCCGCAGCAGGCCGCCGCGGGTGCACGGCGCGCAGAGCCCGATGCCGGTCAGCCAGGGAGAGCAGACGGCGCAGTTGCTGCCGGCGTCCGAGGTAGTGATCGTGCCCGCAGCGGGCCATCTGCCCTGGCACGAGCAGCCAGGCTGCGTGGCCGACGCCCTGTCCAGGCTCGGGGACCTTACGGGCGAACCGGAATCTGTCGGGTAGCGATCCCCTGGTTGCTCCGCGTGTTTGCAATGCCCGCGCACGATAACGGTGCGAGACTGGCCGTAACGCTCCGGGGTCACTGCCGTGTCCGCAGCCCCGGGCGTTCTTTGTCCGCGCCGGCCTGGCGGCCGTGCCGGGCGGCTAGCGCAACTGGGCCGCTGGTGCCCGGGACAAGTAGCGGAGGTGGACGGCCTGGTGCCCGGGACGAGCAACGCGGCTACGCGGCGGACAGGGGGCTGGTGGCCCTGATCGCGGAACACGACGACATGATCGACGGGTACGAAGCGGTGCAGCTTCCGCCCGCGCCCAGGAAGCCAGGCCGCAAGAACGCGGCCATGCTGCGGCGTCGTTCCCCGCGCACGACCAAGCGCGCCGTGCTCTACCTGCACTGCCTGGCTGATTCCTTCGTGCCGGAAGACCTGGCGAGCTGGTACACCGAGCGGGGTTTCCACTTCTACGTGGCGGACCTGCGGCCGCAGGCCCGGCTGGGCAAGCCGGCCCGAGGCCGGCCTGCCGCACCGGACGTCAGCGAGTGCCTCGGCGCGCTCGATGCCATGTCGGGCTATCTCAGGGAGTCCGAGGCGATCGACACGGTGGTGGTCAGCGCCCATGGGGCCGGCGCGCTCGTCGCCGCGCTGTGGTGCGACGCGCGCCGCGCGACGAGCCCGGCTGATGCGCTCATCCTGGCCGGCCCGGCGTTCGGCCGGGGCCGACCCCATCGCACGCTGGTGCGCTTAAGGAAGCGGCCAGCCGGCCAGGCCGCCAGCACCCAGCGACGGCTCCGGCACGGCCTGGATATCGCCTGCCCGGTGCTGGTGATGTGCGCTGCCGCCGAGTGGGACGCACCGGAAGCCGGGCGCCGCGGCAAGCGGCTCACACCCCAGCCCGGCGGGCACGGCACCATCAGGCTGGGCCCGCACGTCACCTGGCTGCGGCTGGACGAGAGCCTGACCGGGCCGCTGCCCCCCGACGGCGCCGGGAGCAGCCCGTTCTACCGCGAGCTCGGCCGCTGGCTGGGCGCCTACCTGTCCGGGCAGTTCCGCGACCAGCTGCTCTGACCGCCCGCCGCCGACGGCTCTGACCACCCGTCCGGCTGCGTCACGCCTGGCTGACGAGGACCGAGACACCCGGGTAACCCGACGCGCCGTTCGGCTCCGGCGGCGCCTGCGCCGGCGTCTGCGTGTAGCCGGTCTTGTCGGTGGCCCTGGCCTGGATGATGTGCCTGCCCGGGGCGGCGTCCCACTCCCAGACCCACTGCCGCCAGGTATCGAGATCGGGCACCGCGGCCAGCCGCACCTGGTGCCATGGGCCGTTATCGACCCTGGCCTCGACCGCGGCGATGCCCTTGTGCTGCGCCCAGGCGACGCCGGCCACGCTGATCCGGCCCGGCTTCAGCGGTGTGCGCCCGGTCGGGATGTCGATCCGGGATTCCGTCTTGACCGGCGCTCGCTCATCCCAGCCGCGGACGGTCCAGTAGGCGTGGTTCGCCGCGAACGTGGTCACCTCGATGTCAGTGATCCACTTGCAGGCCGACACGTACCCGTACAGGCCGGGGACGACCATCCGGACCGGGAAGCCGTGCTCGACGGGGAGGGCCGAGCCGTTCATCGCGATCGCGAGTATCGCGTCCCTGCCGTCCATCACGGTCTGGATCGGGGTACCCGAGGTGAAGCCGTCAGCGGACGTGCACAGCAGCTGGTCGGCCCCGCCCCGCACGCCGGCCTGGCGCAGCAGGCTGGCGAGGCTGGCGCCCAGCCAGCTCGCGTTGCCGATGTACGGGCCGCCGACGGGGTTGGAGACGCAGCAGAGCGTGATGTAGTTCTCGGTCAGCGGGCGGCGGATCAGCTCCTTGAAGCTGATCTCCATCTCCCTCCGCACCATGCCGTGGATCCGCAGGTTCCAGCTCGACGGGGGCACCTGCGGCAGCACGATCGCGGTGTCGACCCGGTAGAACGTCTTGTTCGGCGTGATGAACGGGCTCAGCCCGGGCAGCCTGAAGTCGGTGCCGGGCGGCAGCGCGGGCCCGGGCCGCACGGGGGCAGGCAACCGCAGCGCCGCCCGTGCCTGCGCCACGCTCGACCGCTCGGACAGCAGCCTGCCGCCAAGGCCGGCTACCGCCGCCGTTCCCGCTACCGCCGCGCTGGTCACCAGGAAGCGCCGGCGCGCGGGCCCGGGGGACGGTGATCCCCGGTCCGGCGGCTGCGGCGGCCCGGGACTCGCGTCGTCGCCGACTTGCGGGCCGGCGTGCTGCCGGACAGCACCCTCCGGGACGGTGCCCGGCTGGACGGCCGTTGCTCCCGGGTGGGCGGCGCCCGGCCCGCGGCTGCCGGAACCTGCCCTGGCGGGCGCGGCGGGCGTCGCGGCCTGGGCCGGCCGGCGGACGGCGACCTGCCGCTGGCGCGCCGTGACCGTCCCCGCCGCCCGCACCAGGTAGTAAAGCGCGACGGCGCCGGCGGCCGTCGCGGCCAGGGTCGGCAGCACGTCGGCGAAAGAGGAGCCCGGCCTGGTCATCACCGCGATCAAGCCGACCACAGCGAAGGCCGCCAGCCCGGTCATGCCGCGGGACAGCCGGCGGACGGCCGCCATGCCGATCCCGGCGGCGAAGAACGCGAGCACCACCAGGATGCCGCTGATCAGGACGACCTTGTCGTTGGAGCCGAAGGTGGTGATCGCGAAGTTCTTGACCGGCGGCGGGGTAAGGTCAATCGAGAGGCTGCCGACGGCTACCACCGGCGAGCCGTCCGGGCCGGTCACTCCGGCGACAAGCTGTGCCACCCCGATCGCCGCGGCGGCGGTCAGCAGTCCGGCGATCAGGCCCCGGCCGACGAGCGATTTGTCTTTTGCAAAAGCCACACTTGTTATTCGGCGCAGAGCGCGCACCGGATTGCCTTTCCGACAGTCGAAGTTGACGAGGACAACGCGCGGGCTGGCTGGCCGCCGTGCCCGTCGCGGGCTCCGGCCCGGTACGAACCCAAGCCGGAGACGCCGCGGCTACGAATAGAGGACGTGGGCATGACCGATGGCCAGGGACTGCCGGGGCCGGGCCCGGCTGCCGAGCCCGGCGCCGGTGCCGACCTCGCCGTGCTGCTCACCCACGTGGCCCGCGGGGACCAGCACGCCTTCGAGGAAGTGTACGACCGGATGGCAGGCCCGGTGCTCGGCATGGTCCGCGGCGTGCTGCGCGACCTGGCCCAGTCCGAGGAAGTCATGCAGGAAGTCCTGCTGGAACTGTGGCGGACGGCCTCCCGGTTCGACGCCGGCAAGGGCAGCGCCCTGTCCTGGGTGATGACGCTGGCACACCGGCGCGCGGTCGACCGGGTCCGGTCTGAGCAAAAAGCAACAGAACGAGAATTCCGCGCCGCATCGGCCCAGATTGACTACGACGACGTGACGGAGGCTGTCGAGGCCACCCTGGACCGCGAGCGGGTACGGCACTGCCTGCGCTCGCTGACCGACCTGCAGCGCGAGTCCGTGACGCTGGCCTACTACGGCAGCTACACCTACGGCGAGGTGGCCAGCCTGCTCGGGGTGGCCGTCGGCACCGTGAAGACGCGCATGCGGGACGGGCTGATCAGGCTCCGCGATTGCCTGGGGGCGGAGTGATGGAACGCGGCAGGACCGAGCTGCATACCCTGGCGGGCGCCTACGCGCTGGACGCGGTATCCGATGCCGACCGGGCGCGGTTCGAGCAGCATCTCGCGCGCTGCGCGGAATGCGCGCAGGAAATCCGGGGGCTTCGCGAGGCGACTGCCAGGCTCGGCGCCGCCGCGGCCATCCGGCCCCGCGCCGAGCTGAAGGCAGGCGCGCTGCGCGCCGCGGCCAGCACCCGGCAGCTGCCGCCGCTCACCCGCGACGCGGCCGCGACACGGCGCGGCCGGCCAGCGCGTCCGGCGCCGGGCCGGTACCGGCGGTGGCCGCGTCGCTGGGCGCCGCGCCTGGCGGTGGCGGTGGCGGCGGGGTTCCTGGCGGCCGCGGTGGCCATGGGGGCGCTCGCGCTGGGCACTCAGCACCGTCTTGATCAGGATCAGGTCCGGGGCCACGCGATCGCGGCCGTGCTGAACGCGCCGGACGTGACCATGCTGACCGCACGGGTGACCACCGGCGGCACGGCCACCGTGCTGGAGTCCCGGCACGAGCGCGCGCTCGTGTTCACCGCGGCGCACCTGCCGGTGCTGCCGCCGGCCAAGGACTACGAGCTCTGGCTGATGGGCCCGGGCGGCGTCAGGTCGGCCGGGATGCTGCCGCACTCCAGGGCCGGGATGGTCGGCCCCATGATCGTCTCCGGGCTGGCGGCCGGAGACCGGGTGGGCCTCACCGTGGAGCCGGCCGACGGCTCGGCCCGGCAGCCGTCGGCGCCGATCCTGATGATGAGCCTGGGCTCCTGACCGTGCGCTGCTGACCCAAGCGCCGGCCGTAGGCGAGCGACTCTGGCGAGATCGCGCTCGACGCCCGTGGTGCTCGCGGGTCTGGAGTCCGCGCGGTCTCGTCCGCTCAGCCGGCCAGCGTCCGGGCGCGCTGTCCGCGAGGCCTTCGAGCAGGACGTCCGGGTAGGGCTCGAGCCAGGTCACCTCGCCCAGCCGGGAGGGCTCGGGCGGGTCAAGTCCTGGCGGCGGCTGGCTCGCCGGCCGGCGCCGGCGAGCTGACCGCAGCGCGTTCAGGCAGCGGCACCTCGGCTCACCCCGAGCACCGCTAGCGGCTTCCGGCCCGCCATGGCCGTCTGCGCGGCGCTCTCCCTGCTCGGGGCCGTCACCGCGATGGCGATCGGAGCCCGCCGACGCGAGCCCGTGGCCGGCCCCGAGCCCGTCAGGGCGACGATCTCCGCGTGAGGCCCGGCCGCCTCCTGGCCGCCCGGCTACTGGGCGGGTCCGCCCCGGGCTGCGGGCAGCCCGGGGCGGACCGCTCAGGCATCGAACGTCCAGCGGGTCGGCGAGCCGGTGAAATCGCCATGCCGCATGCTGATCACCTGCCGGGGCCGGACCGCGACGGTGGCGTTGACCGCCGGATCCAGGAAGCTGGCCTCGATGCTGGTGCCGTACTTGTCGTTCATCAGCTCAAGGACGCGGCCGATCCGCTCCAGATCGGTGACGATCGCCGCGGTGCCCTCGACGATCACCGGATCCTTGGCGTCCTCGGTGCTGACCACGCAGCGGGGATCGGCCTGCAGGTTCCTGATCTTGCGCGACCGGACGCTGCTGGTGAACAGCAGCTGGCCGTCGTCCCACATGCCCCAGACCGGCATCGAGTGCGGCCGCCCGTCGGGACGGACGCTGACCACCCAGTAGTTGCGCGCGCTGGCCAGCCGCTCAGCCGCCCAGGACCAGGGCAGCAGCCCGCTTCCCTCGGCCGGCCCCTGGATGCCGTAGCCGGGCATGTAGGGCCGGCTTGCGTGCGGAGTCTCCATTGACCCAGGTTTAGCGCAGCGTGGCGGCGAGCGCCGGGCCATTGCGATGTTCTCGCCTGCCCGCCGCGGCGCGGTCACCCGGGCGGGCGACAGCACACCGCCGACAGGCTAACGTGGGCATCCGTGAAAGCAACTCCCGAGGAGCAGCTGCGGCTGCTCGAGCTGGCCGACATCGATGCCGAGCTCGGCCGAATCGAACATCGCCAGCGTGGCCTGCCCGAGCACGAGGAACTGCGCACGCTGACCGAGCGGGATGCCCAGCTGCAGGATTCGCTCGCCGCGCTGGAGGCCGAGGACGGCGATCTCAAGCGCGGCCAGGCCAAGGCGGAGGCGGACGTCGACCAGGTCCGGACGCGAGTCGACCGCGACCGGCAGCGGCTCGACGCCGGGCAGGTCTCCTCCCCGCGTGAGCTGGAGAACCTGCAGTCCGAGATCGCCTCGCTGGTGCGCAGGCAGTCCGACCTCGAGGAGATCGTTCTCGAGATCATGGAGCGCCGGGAAGCGGCCGAGCAGACCCGGCTGGCCGCCAGCACCGAGCGTGCGCAGATCACCGAGTCCCTGGCTACGGTTACCGCCCGGCGGGATGCCGCGCTCGGCGAGCTGGCTGAGCAGGCCAGGAAGGCCGGCAGCAGGCGCGCCGAGGTGGTGGCACAGGAGCCCGCCGACCTCGTCGCGCTCTATGACCGGCTCCGGGTGCAGCATGACGGCGTCGGCGCCGCGGCGCTGCGCCGCGGCCGGTGCGAGGGCTGTCACCTGTCACTCAACACGGTCGACCTGAATACCATCCGGGCCGCCGCGCCGGACGAGGTGCTCCGCTGCGAGGAATGCCGCCGGATCCTCGTCCGGACCGACGAGTCCGGCCTGTGACCCGCAAGCTCATCATCGAGGCCGACGGCGGCTCGCGGGGCAACCCCGGGCCAGCCGGCTTCGGTGCGGTCGTCCGGGATCCGGCGACCGGCGAGCTGCTCAAGGAGATCAGCGACAGCATCGGCACGGCCACCAACAACGTGGCCGAGTATTCCGGGCTGATCGCGGGCCTGCGCGCGGCGGCCGAGATCGCCCCCGGCGCCGATGTCGAGGCCAGGATGGACTCCAAGCTGGTGGTCGAGCAGATGTCCGGGCGCTGGCAGATCAAGCACCAGAACCTGCGCAGCCTGGCCAGGACCGCCCAGGATGCGGCGGCCCGGCTGGGCCGGGTCCGTTACACCTGGGTGCCGAGGGCGCGCAACGCGCATGCCGACCGGCTTGCCAACGAGGCCATGGACGCGGCCAGCGGGCAGCAGCCAGGCGGCGGCGGCCGGCGCGCGAAACCTCGTAATGCCAAGGTCGTGCCCGAGCCTGGCGCCACGGAGCCCGACCCGGCCGCAGGGTCACCGCGCGGCTGGGCGATGGCCAAAGGCCAGCCGACCACCACCATCCTGCTCCGCCACGGCCAGACGGAATATTCCGCCGACCGGCGGTTCGCCGGCCGCGGTGACATCGCGCTGACCGATACCGGCAGGCGGCAGGCCGCGGCCGCCGCGGACCGGCTGGTGCCGCGGGGGATCGACGCGATCGTGACGTCCCCGCTGCAGCGGGCCCGCCGGACCGCCGAGGCCGCCGCCGCGGCCACGGGCGCGCCGCTGGCCGTCGACGACGGCCTGATCGAGGCCGACTTCGGCAAGTGGGAGGGCCTTACCTTCGCCGAGGTGGCGGAGCGCTGGCCGGATGAGATGTCCGCCTGGCTGGCCAGTGCCGACGTCGCGCCACCGGGCGGCGAGAGCTTCGCCGACGCCGCCCGCCGGGTGCTGTCCGCGCTGGACCGGCTGCTCGCCGCGCACCGGTACCAGACCCTGCTGCTGGTCAGCCATGTCACGCCGATCAAGACACTGGCCTGCCGGGCGCTGCTGGCCCCGCCGGCCGCGCTGTTCCGCATCCACCTGGACGTGGCATCGCTGACGGAAATCGACTGGTTCGCTGACGGCCCCGTGCTGGTGCGGTCCCTGAACGACACCGCGCACCTCCGGCAGCCGGGCCGATAGCGCTATCCTCGGGGGAGCGGCGGGCGAGCCGGCCGGGCGGCCGCGCCGGGTCATGGCTTCATGACGCGGCGAGGAAGGTCCGGGCTCCGCAGGGCAGGGTGGTCGGTAACGCCGACCCGGGGTGACCCGCGGGAAAGTGCCACAGAGAACAGACCGCCTCCGGCCTGGTCCGGAGGTAAGGGTGAAACGGTGGTGTAAGAGACCACCAGCGTCGCAGGTGACTGCGGCGGCTCGGTAAACCCCACCCGGAGCAAGGCAAGAGGGATCGGTGTCTTTCGGGGCGCCGGTTCTGCGCGAGTGATTGAGGGTGTGCCCGCCCGATGCTCGCGGGTAGCCGCATGAGGCTGCCAGTAATGGCAGTCCCAGATGGATGGCCGCCGGCCCGCGCGAGCGGGTGCACAGAACCCGGCCTACAGGCCAGCTCGCCCGCCGCCCGACCTGGGAAGACACGGCCACGTCCGGCCATGCCGCAGTGGCCGGCGATGGGCGCTGGCTGCCAGGTCCTGCCGACTCAGAGAGGTCCGCGGAGGAGGGACAAGCGCCCGGCCGGCTGCATCTGGCTGCATCTGGCTGCCATCGCGCTGCCGCCATCCCGCGCCTGGCAGCTGTCAGCGCGGTGGTAGACGCCGAAGCCTAGCCCTGAGGAGGTGTGCGGATGGTTTTCGGCCGCAGCATGGTAGTGGGTGGGCTTATCGAGTACGTGTTCTACTGGACTGGTGAACCAGGTCAAGCGTTCGGACTGGTGGTCGTATACGTATGCTTGCCGTAACGGCACGCGTGGCACCCGGACTTGTAAGTGTCGGCTGGCTCGCGTGCAGTTGTGCCGGAGGGGATGGTCACCAGGAAGTCCGGTGCGTCACGCCTGGCTGCCGCGAGAGGTGGTACTGGCCGCCGCATCACGGGCCAACGCCCACATTTGCCTATCCTCCGCCGGTACATGGAGCGCAAGGCGAGCCGTAGTCAATGTGGCGTTCGATAAGCATTGACTTTGTCTGCGACGGCTCGCTGAAATGCTACCGGCTGGCTTGCGTTGATGTCCGCGCGGTTGCTGCCAGAAGGTATCATGATCTTGTCTAGCGCTGCTCAATCTACAGGGACCCTGCAATTGGACAACTTGAGGCGCTTGGTGGTCGGCCGGCTGTCCCAGTGGTAGCGCTTGCGAGCGCGCTGAATGAGCTGACGGATAGTGACGAGCGCGACGGCGTGGTACATGTAGAAGTCCACGATCGCGCCGTTGCTTTCGGTGCAGCGGCGTAGCTTGCCGTAGCCGTTCATCCACGAGTGGTTCGCTCTACCACTCAGCGGATCCCGGCCTAGACGAGGCGGGGATGCCCTTGCGGGCGATCTCGCTGTCAAAGCCCAGCCCATCGAGTAGCGGCCGGATGGGCTGGTCATATCCGCGGTCCAGGTGGCAGTACCTGTCGCTGACCGCTGAGTTCAGAAGGCTCCCCAGATTCCGCGGCGGCGATAGCCGGCGAGCATCGCCACTGCGATGGCGAATTGGACCACCCCGATCACGCCCTGAAGGACGACATACCAGGTGGGGCCGTCCGGCACCAGATACCCCGGCCAGTTGCAGCGCGGCCCGCTGGCACGCGCAGCGCCCCGGCGGAGAAGGCGATGAGGGTCAGCCAGAAGGCCCACCGCCGCCGCCGCACGACACCGAAGCAAGCCACTGCGATGAGGCCGGGCAGACCCGCAGCGAAAACGATCTCCGCCGCCGGCTGGCTGCCCGGCGCCTGGCGCAGAGCCCGGTCGTAGATCTCTGGTGTCACCACCAGGATCGTGATCAGCGCGACCCAGGCCAGGACGAAAAAGCCCAGCACCAGCGCCTGCGTACGGTTGAACACGGTCATGGTTAATACTGCGCCTACTGCGCTGACATCTTGAGCCGCCCCGGTTGTTGGAGGCTACGATGCTTTGGCTTCCGGAATGATTATAGTGTGGTCCTGGCCCATTAGCCAGGCCTTCTCATATTCTGCCGGAGGGATATTCCCGCATGCGGAGTGGAGTCTGTCGTTGTTGTACCAGGACACCCATTCCGCCGCTCGCGGCGTGACGGATCACGCGCACGCTCCTTCGCCGCGTAATACGTAGAGGCCGGGAATTCCAGGACCGCGCAGGCCGGTTCCACCCCGAACCGGTCACGACGTGAATCGATGAACCCGGTCTAGCGCGGAAGCCCGGGGCCGAGTTCCCCCGCGAAACAGGCGCCCGCCGCCTTCAAGATCTCATTTGGCGCGGCGCAGCTCCCGCACTTCCCTTCCCAGCTCGGCTATCCGCCGCGATTCCACCGTGGTCGTGCCCGGCCGGATGCCACCGCCGATTTCCGCCTGCCGGACCCACGTCCGCAGCGCCTCCGGATGAACACCCAGCTGCCGGGCCACCCGCACGAGCTCGCCCCGGCCCTTCCCGTCCTGACTGCGGATCTCCAACACCATCTTGACCGCGCGCTCACGCAGCCCCTCGGGGTACTTCCGCTGTGCTGGCATGGCTCTGCATCCTCCCAGGAATCAGAGCCTCCAAGATCACCGGGGCGGTCCACTGGTACTGCTGGCGGCAGGACAGAGGCGCTGTTGAGGAGGCGCGATGGCTGCCCGGCGGTGACGCATGGCTGCCGCAGGTGGCGGTGAGCAAGACGGTCACGTCGAGCACTACACAGATACGCAAGGTCATAACCAGTGCGTGCCAGGTGCTCACAGTCCCCTGGTCTGCTCCTCCGACAGTTACGACGAATGTCGTGCCGACCAGGCTTCCCGGCTCACCAGATCACGAGCCTAGACCGCGCCGCCCGGTCTTGCCGCGATACCCGAAGAACTTCAAGCGCCGTTGACACGGAGCCCGCACAGGCATCCAAGCGGGGAGGCGTCTGCCCCGCTCCCGGTAGAGTGGGTGTTGCGGCGCGCCGGGAAGTCTGGTCGGCAACGGCTCATCGGATCGGAGAGGCGGTGCCGGCGGCGTGCGCAGTGTTGAGACCGTGGTGTTGCTCGTCGCGCTGGCGACGGTGGTGGCGGCTTTCGCCAAACGGCTGCGGGTTCCCGCCCCTTCCCTGCTGGTGGCCGTCGGCCTGGCGGTGGGCCTGCTGCCGGGAGCGCCCCAGATTCATGTGCCGCCGGCCGTGGTCAGCCTCGTGGTACTGCCGCCGCTGCTGTATGCGGCCAGCGAGGAACTGTCCTGGCGCGACTTGCGGGCCATCTGGCGGCCGGTTGTGGTGCTGGCCGTCGGCCTGGTGCTGGCCTCGGCGGCCGCGGTCGCCGCCGTGGCCGGGGCGGTGGCAGCACTTTCGGCGAGCATGGCGTTTGTGCTGGGCGCGGTCCTGGCCAGCACCGATCCGGTGGCGGTCAGCGCGCTGGGGCGGCGGCTGTCACTGCCTGCCAGGGTCCAGGCGCTGGTGCAGGCGGAGAGCCTGTTCAATGACGGTACGAGCCTGGTGCTGTTCCAGATCGCGGTCTCCCTAGCCGTGGGCGGCACGGCCGCGATGACCGCGACGGGAACCCTCCTGCACGGGGTGGGCGAGTTCATCGTGCTGGCGGGCGGGGGCGTCCTGGCCGGCAGCGCTGTCGCGGCCGGTGCCATCGCCGTGCGCCGCCGGATCACCGACCCGGTGCTGGAGACAGTGGCGGCCCTCATCACCCCGTATGCGGCATATCTGCTCGGAGAAACGCTTCATGTCTCGGGTGTGACCGCGGTGATCGTCTCCGGGCTGGTGATCGGCGCCAGGCGTTCGAAGATCACCACCGCGCAGACGCGGCTGCAGCTGCACTCGGTGTACCAGACCGTTATCTTCCTGCTCGAAAGCGTCGTCTTCAGCCTGATCGGGCTGGAGCTGCCAACGCTGGTCCGCGAGCTGGACCACACCGGGCAATGGCTAGTGGCGGCGCTGGCGGTGACCGGGACCCTGATTGCCACCCGGGTGGCGTGGGTCTTCCCGGTCTGGGCCGTCTCCCAGCGGCGCCGTGGCACGCGCCGCCCGGCGTGGCCGGTGCCCGCCGTGGTTTCATGGGCAGGCACGCGCGGCGTGGTGCCGCTGGCCGCCGCCCTGGCCATCCCCCTCACCACGGCCAGCGGGGCTGCGCTGCCGCAGCGGGATCTCGTGCTCGTCCTGGCCGCCGCGGCGATCGTGATCTCGCTCATCGTGCAGGGCTTCACCCTGGAACCGCTGGCCCGGCTCGCCGGTTTCGGGCAGGCCTCCGCCGGCTCCCTGCACGAGGAGACCCTCGCACGGCTGCGCCTGGCCGAGGCAGGTCTCGCCCGCCTGGACGAACTAGCCGAAAACGGTGCCGCCCCCGATGCAGTGATCGACCGGCTCCGCACCGGCCTGCAAGCCCGCATCGGGAACACCCGCGCCCGCATGAACCACGACCCGGAAACCGAACCGGGAGCCCTAACCGAGCGGGAGCTGCGGGGCGATCTCATCGCCGCGGAGAACGCCGAGCTGTCCCGGCTCTTCGAAACCGGCACCATCAGCGCGGCCACCCGCAGGCGGCTGCAGCGGCACCTGGACCTGGAGACCGCCCGGCTTACCGAAGGGCAGCGGTAAGCGCGGGCACCACCTGGCCTGCTCGCCCATCGGCACACAGCTGACAACATGCGCGGTCGATCTGGTGACCGGACCAATGAGGCCATAACTGGATGATCTGCACGCCTCACGGGCGCGGTAGCCCGGCTGTCTGGCGCGCCGAATCGGCGGGGTACGGGTAATCGAAGATCACCAAGCCCTTCGGGCCGTATAACGCCTGATACACGGGTGATCATTACTCAACCGCTGGAATGGAAAGCGACAATGATCACCCGTGTATCACCTCGACCTGGCGCAATCCGAGGAGTCAGGGCAATATTCCCGGTCATCGCGGCGAGCGTGACGGCGAGACCTCCGCAGTGACCCCGTGAAACCAAGGTTTCATGCGGGGCGCCCGGACGTTGCAGAGAACGGTGCGGATAGCGGCGTCGGCGAGGACCGCGTCGAATGCGGTAGTGAAGGTCGGGCCGCGGTCGCGCAGCATGAACTTGACCCGTGTGCCTTTTGCCGTCGAGCAGATCGACGCTGAAGAAGTCCGCTCGCCAAGATCGCGTCGGCCCGAGAGCGCAGGAATTATGACCAGATCGGCCCGGTCCGTCGCCGGGACGGGCCGATGCTGCCCTTGGCACGGGTACGACTATGACCCGCCCCCCGGGGGTTCTCAGACGGGGTTGAATCCTTGCGGTGCAGGAGCGGGCTGACGGTGTCTACGTGCGCGTGCCTGCGATCCGGGAGCGGGGCCGGACGGTGGCCGACGTCCTGGTCGAGACGCTGGTCGCGTTCGGGATCACGCACGTATTCGGGATGGTGGGCCACTCCAACCTGGGGTTCGCCGATGCCATGCGGCGAGCGGAGGAACGCGGGGAGCTGACCTACATCGGCATCCGGCATGAGGGCGCGGCTGCCTTCGCAGCCAGCGCGTACGGCAAACTCTGCGGCCGTCCCGTCGTCTGCTTCGCGATCGCCGGCCCGGGCTCGACCAACATGCTGACCGGGCTGTATGACGCCAAGCTGGACCAGGCGCCGGTCCTAGCGATCTCCGGTCAGGTGCCATCGGCGGTGCTCGGGCGCGGGGCATTCCAGGACCTTGACCTGACCGCCGTCTTCGGTGATGTGGCCGCCTGGACCACCTCCGTCCACGGTGGCAGCGACCATGCGGAGCTGGCAGCGCTGGCCGTGAAGCATGCCCGGGACGCCCGCGGCGTTGCCCATCTGGTGCTGCCCGACGAAGTGCAGACTCAGCCCAGCGATGCCGCCGCCAAGATCCCGCAGGGCCGGCTAGCCGGTCGGCTCGCCCGGCCCGGCGAGGCAGAGGCGACTGCGCGAGCGCTTGAGGGCGGCCCGCCCGATGCTCGCGGGTAGACCGCATGAGGCGGCCGGTAACGGCAGTCCCAGATGGATTGCCGCCGGCCTGATTTACACGGCTCCCATCATCTGGTCGTCCGCGGTCACAGCTTGCCAAACTTCGCCCCAGGCCGAGGTCACGCATCGCATGCGGTCTGGTCACGAGGCACAGCGCTGCGGCGAGGGTTGGCCGCAGCGGCCTGCGGGATTAACATCATCGCAGGTGTGCCGGGAAGCCTGGTCGGCTATTCACATTTGCAGGGCGCAAGACGCGGAGCCGACCATGACCGCCGACACATCACCAGCCGCATCGCCGCGTTCCGCACCGTCAGCTAACTCGCCCTGGCTTCGGCCTGCCCGGGGAGGCCGCCGGAAACAGCTCGTTGCCGTCGCGCCGACAGCGCGCCTGGCAGCGAGGTCCGGCCATCCGGCCAAAGGCAGTTCCAGGAGATCACGGCCGTCTGCGGCCGCCTGCTTGATGTCCATGCCGGGTTGGTCAGGTCATTGGCGGTCGTCATGAGACTGCGTGGGCCTGGCGCCGGCTGGATCGGGATGACCCTGCGGCGGCTCAGGCCGGACCGCAATCCGATGCGGCGGACCACTGACCGTATCCAGACGCTGCTACGGGCCGTATTGCTGGCCTTGCTCGTGCTCGGCGGCCCGATCGCCACCGCCTATGCCGGCCACGTCGTCTACGTCTCCGGGCTGCGGACCGGACGTGCGCAGGCTGTGGCCTGGCATCGGGTACCGGCGGTTGTCCTGCACGCCAAGCCGATAGTTACGGCGTGGCGCCATCCTGCCACCCCCGGCGGGCCTGCCGCGTTGTCGGTGCGGTGGACGACGCCGCAGGGGTCATCTCGGACCGGCGAGATTACAGGTCGCGCGGCCGCAGCGCCAGGCAGCGTGGTGACGGTGTGGATCGACAAGGCGGGTCGTCTGACTCACCCGCCGCTGCCGCGTGCCGATGTCGCTGATCAGATGCACGCCGCCATGGCGGTGACCGCTTTGGCCCTTACGTTGCTGCTGTGCGCTGTCTGCCGGGTGGCATCGCTGGTACTGGACCGTTACCGGCTGGCCCGCTGGGAGGCGGACTGGCTGGCGGTAGAACCCGGGTGGACCAAGAAGCGGTAAGCAGCCTGGCCCCGCTCGGAAGGACTCAAACGGACCTCCGCCCTTGAGCAGGCAGTACTACTGGCCCGCGCACTGTAAGCCCAGACCTGATTGCCGTCGCGGTCGAGGAGCACCTGCTACTCGCCGGGGGCGGCACGGGTCATCGGTCGGCAGGCAGGGGAGAGCTGGCGGCCTTGTCTGCCACCGGAAGGGTGACGCGCATCGTCAGCCCGCCACCAGGGGTGTCGGCTGCTTCGAGCGACGCGCCCATGGCCTCGGCGAGCCCCTTGGCCACGGCCAGCCCTAGCCCGACCCCTGTCCCAGGCGACGGACCTACACGCTGGAACGGCTCGAAGATTTGCTGCTTGCATTCGTCCGGCACGCCGCGGCCGTGGTCGGTGACCTCAAGCACTACCGTGTCGCCCGCGCGGTGAGCGCGCATCGCCGGCGGCCTGTCCGGTGGTGAGTATGCCAGGGCGTTGGCGAACAGGTTGGCCAGGACCCGTTCCAGCAGACCCGGATCGGTGAGCACGAGCGGCAGCCCGTCCGGCACGAGCAGCTGCATGCTGGCCGCCTGGTCAAGACCACGCAGCGCGAGCGGCACCGCCTCGTCAACCGCGGCCGGCACCAGGAACGGCTGCAGCGACGCGGTGGACAGGCGCCCCATGTCCAGAAGATTGCCGATCAGCGCGTCGAGGCGGTCCGCGGACTGCTCGATCGTCGCCAGCAGCGCCGCCTGGTCGTCTTTGGTCCACGCCACGTCTTCTTGCCGCAGCGTGCTGACGCTCGCCTTGATCGACGCCAGCGGTGTGCGCAGGTCGTGGCTGACCGCCGCCAGCAGGGCGTTCCGCATCCGGTTGCCCTCGGCGAGCACCTCGGCCTGGGCGGCCTGGGTGCGTAGCCGGTCCCGGTCGAGCGCGGCGGCGGCCTGGGCGGCGAATCCGTCCAGCAGCCGCGAGCCGGCCGGCCGGGGCTGACCGGCGACGACGAGAGCCAGGCCCTGCCTGGCGCTGATACGGGTGCTGGCGCGGGCCGGTGGCGCGTCGCCGCTGGCGGCTATCTGGACCCACTCGCCGCGGACACGTTCTCGCAGCTCGGCCCGGCCGCCCAGGGTGCCGGTCAGGTGATCGAGCACCGCGGCCGGGGTGTCTGCGCCGCCGAGCACCGTCTGCGCCAGGGCCAGCAGCGACGCGGCTTCCCCCGCGCTGCGGGCGGCCTGACCGGCGCGGCGGGCCGCCAGGTGGACGACGCTGCTGACTGTCACCGCGACCGTGACGAACAGCAGCAGCGCCAGGAGATTCTCTGGTTTCTCGATCGTGAAGGTGTACAGCGGCGGGGTGAAGAACCAGTTCAGCAGCAGGCTCGCGGCGATAGCGGCGAGCACGGCCGGCCAGAACCCGCCGGCGATCGCGATGGCGACGACGGCGACGAGGTAGATCAGCAGGTTGTCGTCGAGGCTCAGATGGTGCCGGCCGAGTGCGAGTCCCGCGGTCAGCAGTGGCAGGACGACGGCGGCCAGCAGGACGCCCGCCACTTGCCTGCGGCGGTCGATGCCGGCCAGAGCATCCGGCGCCAGCCAGGCCGGAGATGTCTCCGGCGCGCCGCCGCCCTCCCCGGCGGCGGGCTGGCTGGCCGGCCCGGGCCAGCGCTCACTCGGGCTATGCACAATCCGCACTCTGAACGACGACATGACGTGCCGCACCAGCATCCCGGTGCCTGCTGCCGCCAGGCTGCATGCGGCCAGCGTCACCGCCGCGTGCGCGGACAGCGGCCCGGTGGGCCGCAGCTGGGCATACGGCGGCCTGGAGAAGCCCACCACGGTGAGCCACCCGACCAATCCCAGCAGCGGCGCGGCGAGCGGCTCGGCGGCCGCCGACGTTGCCGTGACGAGGATCGCGACGGTAACGAGCACGCCGGTGGCGGAGAACCGGCCATGCAGGGCCGCCGCGGCGGTGCCGATGAGCAGCATCGCGGTATAGGCGGCCGGCAGCGCGACATGCGCCCCGACCGCACGCTGGCGGGTTCTGCGGCTCATCTCCGGGTCAGTCAACCCCGGCAGCGGGCGGCGTTCAGCGATCTTGACGCCGTCTTAACGCCCATGCCCGCGATCTTGACGCGACGTTAACACTGGTCAGGGCCGCAAGCCGGTAGGAAGGACAGGTCAGGTCCGGCGGAGCGAAAGACACAGCATGACGATGCGGGGATCGGGGAAGGCCGCCGCGGCCACCCAGGATCTTCCGGAAAGCGTCGGGTACTCGATCAAGCGGCGGCTGCTCGGCCCGCCGCTGATCAACGAGCAGCTCGCCGAGGAGCGGCTGTCCAGGCCGCTGGCCCTGGGCGTGCTGTCCTGCGATGGCATCTCCTCCGCCGCCTATGGCTCTGAGGA
>WNGF01000295.1_pt1 | contig 137312 bp, 125 predicted proteins | sample 5400641 | NCBI WGS metagenome assembly WNGF01 (sample SAMN13153371, study PRJNA577476) | soil metagenome | isolation source: 80 cm soil or saprolite under grassland replicate 2 | place: USA:California | collected 2016-06-15 | reverse complement strand
TTCCTCCCCTCGCTCGACGGGCAATTTCTCAACTGGGACGATTCGGTCAACTTCCTCGGCAATCCCTTCTACCGGGGGCTGGGCTGGGCGCAGCTGCGGTGGATGTTCACCTCGGCCCTGATGGGGCATTACATCCCGATCACCTGGCTCACCCTGGCCGTCAATTACGTGCTGGGCGGCCTCACCCCCTGGGGCTATCACCTGGGCAATCTGCTCTTCCACGCCGCCAATGCGACCCTGTTCTACTTCGTCGCGCAGCGACTCCTCGCCACCCCCTCAGCCTCCGCCCCTTCACCCTCCGCCCCCTCACCCTCACCCTCTCCCCCTCACGGGGGAGAGGGAACAAGCTCTTCCCCGCGCGGGGGAGAGGGGGCCCCTCTTCACCCTGTCTCCTCTGGGGAGAGGGTGGGGGGGAGGGCTGCGGCGGCCTTCGCCGCCCTGCTCTGGGGCGTGCATCCCCTGCGCGTGGAGTCGGTGGCCTGGATCACCGAGCGCCGCGATGTGGTCTGCGGCTTCTTCTTCCTGCTGGCGGTGCTGGCCTATCTGCGCGGCGTCGGGGCGGGGGGCCTGCTGCACGGCCGCTGGCGGGCGCTGTCGCTGGCCGCCTTCGCCGCCGCCTTGCTCTCCAAGGCCGCGGCCCTGCCGCTGCCCCTGGCCCTGCTGCTGCTCGATGGCTACCCCCTTAGGCGGCAGGGGCGGCCGGCGCCGTCACCGGCTATGCCCAGTACGGCCCCGCCGCCCGCCTGGGCATGGTCGCCTATAGCCTCGGCTTCTACCCGCTCACGTTCCTCTGGCCGGCGGGACTCTCCCCCCTCTACGAGCTGCCCGCCCGCGTGGCCCTGACCGAGGGGCGCTTCGCCGTGGCCCTGCTGGCCGTCCTGCTGGTGACGATCGCCCTCGTCCTGGCGCGCCGCCGCTGGCCGGCGGCCCTGGCGGCCTGGAGCTACTCGGCCCTGATGGTCCTGCCCGTCAGCGGCCTCGTGCATGCCGGCCATCAGCTCGCCCATGACCGCTACAGCTACCTCTCCGGCCTGGGCTTCGCCCTCCTCGGCGGCGGCGCGGCGGCGGGGCTGGCCGCGGCCTGGCGGTTAGGTCGACTGAGGCTCGTGCCCGCGGCGGCGCTCGCTTTGGCTTTCGCGCTCGTCCTCGCCGGATGGGGAATCGGGAGCTGGCGGCAAAGCAAGGTGTGGCGGGACACCGAGACTTTGTTCCGGTGGGCGGTGGAGGTGGAACCGGAGTGCGCCACCTGCATCCAGAATCTGGCGGCGCAGATCCTCTTCGACTCCCCCGAAGATCCCGCCCGGGTGCGTGAGGCCGAGGCATACCTTCGGCGGGCAATCTCCCTGCGCCCGGACCTGGCGCCGGCCCAGTACGACCTCGGGCTGGCTCTCGCAGCTCAGCGCCGCTATGGAGAGGCCGAAGCCGCCTATCGCGAGTTCATCCGGCTCGAGCCGGGCTCCGCCGAAGGACCCGCAACGCTCGGCCTGCTCTACATGGACTTGGCGCGCTATGAGGAGGCCCTGCCACTGCTGCGGCAGGCCATCGCGATGGCGCCGTCTCGCTCGAGCGTGCCGTTACGGATCGCGCGGTCGCTGACGGCCCATGCCGAGGCGCTGGACGGCGCGGGCCGGCGCGAGGAGAGAATCGCTTTGGCCAGGGACGCGGCCGCCGTCCAGTCGGACGCGCGCCGATGATGGCGACGGCGCGCCGGTTCGTCCCTCTCGCGATCTTCGTGGTCGTCTTCCTCTCGTTTTTGCCCTCCCTGAACGGCCAATTCCTCGACTGGGACGACCGGGAAAATCTCCTGCGCAACACGGGCTACCGCGGCCTCGGCTGGGCCCAGCTCCGCTGGATGCTCACCACGACCGTGCTTGGCCACTACATTCCCCTCACGTGGATGACCTTCGGGCTCAACTACGCGCTGGGCGGTCTGAATCCCTGGGGCTATCACCTGCTCAACCTGCTCCTGCACGGCGCCAATGCGGCGCTCTTCTACCTCGTCGCCCGGCGGCTCCTCGCCGCGGGGATCGAGGGCGCGACTCCCCAGACATGGCGGCTGACCGCGGGCGCCGCCTTCGCCGCGCTGGTCTTCGGGATGCATCCGCTGCGCGTCGAGTCGGTGGCCTGGATCACCGAGCGACGGGACGTGCTGTGCGGCTTCTTCTTCCTCCTGGCGATCCTGGCCTGGCTGCGCGCGATCGAGCGGCCGGGAGGTCCCGATCGGCGATGGCAAATCCTCTCACTCGCGGTCTTCGCTGCCTCTCTGCTGTCCAAGGCGGTGTCCATGCCGCTGCCGGTCGTACTCGTCCTGCTGGATCTCTATCCGCTCGGGCGCCTGAGGGCGCGGGGCTGGAAAGCGGTGCTGCTGGAGAAGCTGCCCCACTTCGCGCTGGCCGCCGGGGGCGCAGCGCTCGCGCTCGCTGCGCTCCGAATCAGCGGCGTGACGGTGACCAGCTACCAAAGCTATGGAGCCGGGGCGCGGGTCGCGATGACCGCCTACAGCCTGGTCTTCTACCCGTGGAAATTTCTCTGGCCGTCCGGGCTGTCGCCGCTCTACGAGCTCCCGGCCGGGGTCGACCCGCTGGCGCCGCAGTTCCTCCTCCCGATCATCGTCGTCCCCGTGGTCACCGCCGCGCTGATCGTCTTGAGGCGTCAGTGGCCCGGAGGGCTCACCGCGTGGGCGTACTCGGCCATCATGGTGCTGCCGGTGGGCGGGGTAATCCATGCGGGGTTTCAGCTCGCCCATGACCGCTACAGCTATCTCTCGGGCCTCGGATTCGCGGTCTTGGCGGGAGCGGCTCTCGCCTGGGTGCTCGGCGCCGGAGAGCGCGGACAGCTGCGCCCGCCCATCGTGGGCCTGCTCGTCGCCACGGCGGCCCTCGTCGTGCTGACGTGGGGCGCCGACTCCTGGCGGCAGTCTCGGGTCTGGCGGGATTCCGAGCCCCTCTGGCGCTGGGCCATCGACCGGGATCCCGCGTGCGCCGTCTGCCACAACAACCTGGGAGCCGCGATCATCGATGCCCAGCCTCTCACGCCGGGGCGCGTGGCGGAGGCTGAAGATCAATTCCGGATTGCCATCAGTCTGCGCCCGGACCGCTCGAGCGCGTATCTGAATCTTGCCACCACGCTCGCGATGCAGAAGCGCTACCCGGAATCGGAAGCGGCGTTCAGGGACTTGATGGCGAAGCATCCGGAGCTTCCGTCGGGGCCGGGCTTGCTGGGCCAGCTTCTCATGGAGGAGGGCCGCTCCGAAGAGGCCATTCCCCTGCTTCGCCAGGCGCAGTCGATGGCGCCAGGCGCGCGGGAGCTCCGGGCGGCGCTCACGAAGGCGCTGCGTGTCCGCGCTGAAGAGCTCGTGGCCAAGGGGCGGCGGCAGGAAGCGGCCGCGCTCGCCAAGGAAGCCGCGGAGCTCGAGGCCGCGGCTCAGCGCTCGACGACCAGCGCCCGGTAGCCGCGCGCCGCGAGCTGCTGCGCGGCCCGCTGAGCCGCTGCGCGATCCGGATAGGCGCCGACTCGCACGCGGTAGAAGGTCTCGCCTCCCACCACGGTTTCCAGGATCGTCGCCTCCGAGCCGTCCCGGTGCGCGGCATCCCGCAGCGATTCGGCCCGGGCCCGCCCCGTGAAGGCTCCGAGCTGAACGGAAAAGCCCGGGCCACCGGCCGGCCCGCTGCCGGGCAGAGCGATGACGCGCAGCCGCACCGGAATCACCCCCGGCCCGATGGCTCCGATGATGCGCGCGGCGCCATAGGAGAGATCGAGGATGCGCCCTTGCACGAAGGGCCCCCGGTCGTTGACGCGCACCTCCACAGCCTCGCCGGTGTCGAGATTGGTCACCATGAGGCGTGTCCCGAAGGGAAAGGTGCGGTGAGCAGCCGTGAGATCGCGCATGTCGTAGACCTCGCCGCCCGCGGTGGGCCGTCCGTGGTGAGGGCTGCCGTACCAAGAGGCCATGCCCGTCTCCTCGGTGCCCAACCGGGCGGGCACGGGGGGCGTGGTGACGATGGCGCGGGTGCAGGCGCCGAGCAGCAGCACAACGACGACCCAGCGGACGGCCGGGGCCCATGGCGCTGGTAGTCCCATCGCCCCTTCATGGTGCCATCCGCGGCCCCCGTGATGCTCAGAAATAGGTGTCACCGAGCGGCGGCGGTGTCCGCTCGAATTCTGTCGCGCACGGTAACCTTCCGACGAGGGTGGCGAGTATCGGCAAGTTTTTCCGCAGCGGGTCCAGTGTCTGCTGGATGTCGTCTGATCGTCGCCTTGATGTGACAGTCCGTGGCGCGGTAGTTATTCATCGAGGGTCTTCCCACGTTCGGGCTTGTCGGCCATCTGATACCCTCCCGCGACACCTCGGCATACTCTCGGCGATCGGCGTGTTGACTGTCCCGTGCCCATCAGACAAGATCGGGACCGATGCCTTGGGCCAGTAGCAGCGCGGCCAGCGGTATGGACCCGGCCACCGCGCCTCCATGCTTCGCGCCTCGGCGCCCGTGGTCCCGGTTGGTCCCATAACGGGCCTCTGCTTTTCCTGCGCGCCAGCGCCCGGGCATCCCTGCGACGGGTCTTCACCTTCCGGCGCCGTGTTCCGTAGATGGGCGTGAACTTCGGGTCCGTAACGACCCCTCGCCGACGCGCCGCGGCTCGGTCCGCACCCACCACTCGATCAATTCGCTTGCCTCGGGTAGGGAAGCAGATCTGACTTTCCTTCTCTTGGACATCGATGCCACTATGGTTCATGCGTGGACCACTTCTCCTTGCGCCGGCAAGCGCGTGATTTCTCTGTGGGGCGGTGTATGCCACCCCTTTAAGAGGGGGGTCAGCCGCTTCATCCCCATCTACACGCTGTCCGAAATCGCTTAAGTTGGTGTTCTCACGAGACCGAGTCGCGAGGGCGGTGAGCAGTTCGAACTTGATACTGCTCGCGCTGTTCACGTACGGACTCTGGCAGGTCCTCCGGAAGCAGGTTGTGAGCGAAGACGGCTTTATCTATGCCAGGTACGTAGTGAACGTGCTGAACGGTAACGGCTTGGTGTATTCCAAGGGCGAGTATGTCGAAGCCTTCAGTAGCCCAGCCTGGATGCTGCTGCTTCTCGGTGCGAAGGTGGTCGGCGATTTCGACTATCACCACATCGTATTCGTAGCTGGCTATCTGTGCTACGCGGGGACGTTCCTGTTGCTGGCCGGGGTGCCAAGTTCGGTGTTAACCGAAGATCCGAGAGTCGAGCTTCATATGCCACTTGTACTCCTTGTAACATGTTATGCAGCGACATCTTTCTTCACCACCGGACTGGAGACGCCTCTAGTGCTCCTGCACACCGCATGGTTTTGCTGCTGGATGCTCAAGGAGTCTCCGGGTAAGACGGAGTCGATCATTGGGTTAGGTATTGGCCCGCTAATTCGGCCGGAGCAAGCGCTGTACTCGATGGCTGGAATCTTGAGCCTGAGGGTAAGGCGTCAGTCGGGAACGGGCTGGGTGGCGGCTGGGGTCCTGGTTCCTACGTTTGTGTATCTGGCCTTTCGGGTCCACTATTACGCCGCCTTCCTGCCCATTACCGCGTATACGAAGGGTGCCGCAGACCTGACACATTGGAAGTTCGGAGCGGAGTACATCCGCGACACATTTGATCTGTACAACATCTGGTTTGTTTTGCTGTTCGTCACAGTGTCATTCGCGCATACCTTATGGCGCTGGCGTGGCCGATTACCTCCCCTCCTGCGCGCGGCGATGATTCTTCTTGTGGCTGGGGCGCTGCATGTCTTGTACGTGCTGTTTCAGGGAGGAGACTACAGGCATGCTCGATTCCTGCTGCAACCGCTCGTCGTCGTGTTCGTGCTAGCTGGCTTGGCGAGTGGTTACGCGGGTCAGGCGCTCGAGTGGATCGCGGCCACGGTAACGCGGGGAAAGATGCGGCACGTGTTAGTCCAGTGCGGAGCACTAATCATCATTTCGCTCGTGTTTCTGATGCAAACAGTTAACAGTCGATTGCAAATACTGAATGAGCCACCCGCTCAGCGGGAAACCGCCCTCTATCGACATGGCTACACCGACGAATGGAAGAGGGAAAGATTCGGTTCATTCGCATTGGCGAATCCGAAACTGTCCGACTGGCACTTTGACGCGTCTTCACACTATGGGCGCGGCGGGCTAGAATTCGGAGCTCTGGCCGAGCGTATCGGATCGTACAAGGTGGTGAGCGCAGCGTGTGCCGTCAACTTCTTCATGGGCCCACAGGTAAAGGTGTTGCACCCACTGCTGACGGATCCATATGTAGCACGCGTCCGAACGGAACGTTTTGGGGTACACGGTCACAACAAGAGTATAGTGGACATAGCGCCGCTGATTGCAGAGTTGGATATCGACTTCTACCGGACGAACTTTCCACGGTTTGACGAAGCATTCGGCGTGCTCTCGTTCGAGCGCCAGTATCACCTCATGCTGCCTGTCAAGAATCTCGTGTTGTTGAACTTCGCGCCGGACTTCGTGGAGAAGCTAAGGTCAGCCGGAATCGTAAGAGAATCCTTCGGCGAATTCGTGGAAGGTAGGAGCAGGAGACTGTTGACGCAGGGATTCGACGCGGCGGGCGAGTGCTCAATGTTGTACCTGATGCGGCGGAAGATCGGGCCGTTCGTGCCGGAGGACCTGAGGAGCCTCATGGACAGCAAGTACCAGACCGAGTGTGATGGCATGTCGGATTGGGAAAGCTGGCTGGCGCAGAACAGAAAGGGGGTCGACATTATCACAGCTCAAGTCACGAACAGCGGTGGCTTTCTGGGAAATCTGGTTCTTGCCCTTGAGGCCCTGCGTGTGGAAATCAAGGCCTTCCCGGCAAAGAAGTACGGGTACTTTTGGGAGTGAGCAGGGATGCGAGACACCCGATGGGCTAATCAGCCGGGGGCTCTTCAGGGACTCCGTCGGGCGCCCTGAACGCGCTGTGTGGGATCCCCACGCCGGCACTCCTGATCGCTAGGCCGGAGGACTCCGCCGTCGTGGCCAAGATCCTCGCCCATTTCGACCGGTCGGACAAGATCGCGGAGCCGGCCCCGTCTCCGGCCGACCTTGGCCCGCCGGCCCCCTTGTTTTCTCCCCATTTTCCTGATACTCAGGAGCCGAGTCGCGGGCTTCAAGGAGGGCACACCCATGGCAAAGATCACCCAGCTCACCGTGAGCGCTCAATCCAAGCCCGGCGTCCTGGCCAAGGTGGCCCGGACGCTGGCCGACGCCGGAGTCAACATCGCCGCGATCTGCGCCGGTGAGTCAGCGGGACGCGGCAAGATCCGGCTGGTGGTCAGCGATCCTGCTCGGGCCAAGCAGGCGCTGGCCGGCGCCAAGATCCGGTGCGGGGAAGAGCCGGCCCTGCTGCTCTCGCTCGAGGATCGGCCCGGCGCCTTGGCTACCGTCGCCTCGCGGCTGGCGGCGGCCAAGATCAATATCAAGTGCGCATACGCGACGACCCCGACGCCCGGCGGCGCCTCATGCCAGGTCGTGGTGGCCGTGCCCAATGCCGACAAGGCCGAGAAGGCTCTCGGCTAGCGCCGCGGTGCGACTCAAGCGGGACGACGTGGAGCGGATGATGGAGGGACGGCCGCCGGGGAGTACCCTGGAGGAGGCCCTCGAGGTGTTCGAGGTATTCGCCAGCGGGACACTGGCCGATGAAGTCTACGTGCTCGACGACGTCAGCGGCAAGCGCATCGCGATCGCGCCGGCCGCACTCAAGGCCAAGTACCGGAAGGAGTGACACGCCATGTCCATCGTGACCATCTCGCACGAGATCGGATCGGGCGGCCCGGAGATCGGCCAGCAGCTGGCCGAGCGTTTGGGCTACAAGCATGTGGACCAGGAGCTCATCTCGGAGACGGCCCACCGCTATGGGCTCCTCGAAGAGAAGCTCTCGCACCTTGACGAATCCAAGCCCTCGCTGTTCGAGCGGTTCGATGCCGAGACCCGCCGCTACATCACCGCCATCCAGACCTCGCTCTACGAGTTCGCCGAGCAGGACAACGTGGTGCTGATGGGCCGCGGCGGCCAGTGGCTGCTGCGCGGCATCCCCCATGTCCTGCGCGTCCGCGTCATGGCCCCTTTCGAGCTCCGCGTCAAACGGCTCGCCAAGAAGCTGGCCGGCTCGATGGGGGAGCAGACCAATCTGCGGACCGTGACCGAGATGGCCCGGCGTGACGACAACGAGAAGGCGGGGCGGATGCGGTATCTCTACGAGGCGGATTTGACCGACCCGGCGCTGTACGAGCTGATGATCAACACGGAGAAGCTCGTGGTCGCAGCCGCCATCGAGGTCATCGCGGGTGTGGCGCGGCGTCCGGAGATGCAGACGACCGAGGCGGGCGCGCAGCTCGTCGCCGATCGCTCGCTGGCCTCGCGGGTCCAAGTGGCGCTCGCGACGCATCCCGAGACGCGCAAGTATCGCATCACGGTGGAGGCAAGGACAGGCATTGTGACCCTGGAGGGCACCGCGGCGATGGACGAGGCGCTCGAGGTCGCGCGGGGCGTGCCGGGAGTCCGCGACGTCAAGGCGCAGCAGGTGGACATTCCGCCGATTCCGCCGTTTGTCGCGTAGGAGTCTATTGCCGGGGCGGCGGCCCTGTTCCTCGGCGAGCGCCCTCGTCGGGCAGCTCGGCGATCGTGACGGTGACGCCGACCTTCTGCTTTTTCCTGAGCAGCTCGAGGGGCACGCTCGTGCCGACCTTGGTCTCAGCCACCAGGCGCTGCATATGCCGGTAGTCTTCGACGGGAACCTTGTCGTAGGTCAGGATCACATCGCCCGACTGGAGGCCTGCCTTGGCGGCCGGGCCCCCGGCGATCGTGGAGCTGACGACGGCGCCTCCCGTGCCGGGAGCGCCGAGCGTCTGCGCCAGCTCCGCGGAGAGCGGCTCGAGCCCCACGCCGATCCAGCCGCGGACCACCTTGCCCTTGTCCACGAGCTGATCGACCACCCGCTTGACCATATTGATCGGGATCGCGAAGCCGATGCCCTGCCCGGCGGCGACGATGGCCGTATTGATGCCGACGACTTCGCCCTTGAGGTTGAGCAGCGGCCCGCCGGAGTTACCGGGATTGATCGAGGCGTCGGTCTGGATGAAGTTCTCGTAGGTCGCGACGCCCACGTCCGACCGGCCCGTGGCGCTGATCACGCCGACCGTCACCGTCTGGTCGAGGCCGAAGGGGTTGCCGATGGCGATGGCCCATTCGCCCACTCGCAGGGCGTCCGAATTCCCCAGGGCCGCAATCGTCAAGGGCTGGTCCGGCTGGAATCTGATCACCGCCAGGTCGGTTTTCGGATCGCTCCCGAGGATCTGGCCGCGGTACTCGCGTTTGTCGGAGAGCCGGATCAGGATCTCATCGGCGCCCTTGACCACGTGATAATTCGTCAGCACCATGCCGCGCTTGTCGATGATGACGCCGGAGCCCAGGCCCGGCCGGCGGAATTCCGAGCGCGGGTCGGGGCCTTCGGAGCCGAAGAACTGATTGAAGAAATCGCGGAAGAAGGGATCCTCGGCTCCTGGCGGCACGGCCGGGCCGCGTCGGGGTTTGGCTCGCTGGATCGTGCCCACATGGACGACGGCGGGACGCACGTGCTCGGCCACTCCGACGAAGCTGCCCTGCAGCGCTTCGGCGACCGTGAGGTCGGCCGGGCTTTTCGCGGTCCCGATCTCGGCCGTCACCGGGGGGGTCGAATGATCCCGGAGCAGGTAGCCGGCCGTCGCCGCGGCTCCGAGGAGCAGCACGACCAGCGTTCCCCTGACGACCAGGCGGGTCATGTCGTGTACTCTATCAAGTCGAGCGTATGATGACGACGGCAGATTTCGAATCGCGAGGACTCCGGTGAGATATCGCCATGCCTGGCCGGGCATCATGCTGCTGGCCGCGCTCTGCGTGCTGCTGGCCGCGCTGCTGATCTGGGGCGATCATTTTCTCTCTCCGGGCCCGACCGGCGGGCTCAGCCGGCTGATCCAGGTCTGGCCCGCCTTGCGCACCGCCCCGGAAGCCCCAGCGCCGGCGCCCGAGGTGGCGTCGGCTCCGGCGTCCTCCCCCATGCCGGCCTCCGATCTCGGCGATACCGCCGCCGCGAGCGAGCCACAGCCGCAGACAGTGCCTGAGGCCGCGTCCGCCAAGCCTGCTGATCCCATCGCGCCCGAGGGGGCGAGCGCCCCGACGCGAAGCGAGGCGCTCGCCCCGGCGACGGCTTCCTCCGCCTCGCCAGCCCTCCTGCGCTACGCGTTGGCCATTGGAACCTTCCCGCTCGCCGACGACGCCGAGCGGATCGAGGCTCGGCTGAATCAGGCCGGGTTTTCCACCGTGCGCTTCCGGCAGCAGGCGTCGGCCAAGTTGTTCAGCGTGCTGATTCCCGAGATTCGCGATACCGACGAAGCCCAGGGGATCGTCGAGCGGCTGCGCCAGGAGCGATTCGACCAGGCCGTGGTGCTCGCGGCCAAGGACGGGCTCGCGGTTCGCGTCGCCCAGTCCGTTCCCCTGCGGACGGCGGTGAAGACGGCCGAGCAGCTGCGCGGAGCGGGCTACGAAGCCCGAGTCATCGGTGAGGCGAGCCGGGCGGGTTACATCACTCTCCGTCACGGGAATTTCGCGACCCGCCAGGAAGCCGAAGCCGCCAGCCGGGAGATCGTCCGGCTCGGGGTGCCGAACGAGGTGATCCAGGTGCGCTAACGGCATCCCGGCAAGCCGGGCCCGCTTCCGATCATCAAATTTTGTAGGAATCTCAGATTTTTGGGGATTGTCGGCCTCTCTGGGCCTATATTTGTTCGGTCGTAAGATATTGATTTATAAGGTCGAAGCATCTTGAAATAATTGGGCACACGGTTTGCTCTGTTTACAGTTCGACTTAGCGCTTGGTCCCCCTGGGGCCGGCTGGCAAGCGGAATCGGATGGCCGCGCGCAGGGAGCCCGGCCGAGTAACACTCACCCGCAACGGAGGAGGAGCAGGAGGAGCAGGGATGTTCACACAGATGCGGAAGGTGCTGTTCGGCAGGGAGCGCGATCTGGGCTTCACCCTGGTCGAGCTGCTGATCGTCATTCTCATCGTCGGCATTCTGTCGGCGGTGGCATTGCCGCTGTATCTGGGCTACACCCGTGACGCGCACCTGGCGGAGGCAAAGGCGCTGGGTGGGTCGACCATGACGGCGCTGTCGGGCTGCGTGCAGGTGCAGGGCGCCGGCGGATTCTGCCGGGTCAGCGATATCGCGCCGCGGGTAGGCGTGGGCACGAACAACTTCACGACTTACGACGGGCGGTGGCAGATCACCCAGGCCGACCTGACAGTCAACGCCAACAACCCGCCGGGGCTGGACGGCGTGATCAAGGTCGCCGGCGTCGCCGGGAACGCCTCGTTCGCGACAACGACCACCGCAGGAGTGGTCCTGCGCTGCGATCCGGCCAGCGCGACGCCCCCGACCACCTCGACTGCCGGCGTCGCCTGCTAGGCGGTTAACCGCAGGTCTTCGGCTCTTCTCCGAGGGTGGTGGGGAAGTCCCCACCACCCTCGGGGGTCTTTCTGCTTGGGCCATCGCCGGGCTAGTCACTTCTTCGGCTCTTTCGGCGGTTGGCAGCCCTCAGGACGCTCCGGCCGCTTGCCCATACGCTCGAGCACGCGCCCGAGCCCCGCGCAGGCGTCCGGCAGCCCCGGCTGGAGCCTCAGCGCTTCGCGAAAGGCCCGCTCGGCGCCTGGGTTCACCCCCGCCTTCTCCCACGCCCACCCGATCGTGATGTACCAGTAGGGATTGTTCCGCGAGAGCCTCAGCACCACCTGATACTCGGCCAGCGCTTCGGCGTAGCGCCCTTCACCTTCGTAGAACCCACCGAGATTGAAGTGGGCGAGCGCGCTGTTCGGGTAGAGGCTAAGCACGCGCGACCACAGCGTGACGGAATCGTGCCAGACCTTGCTCTGCTGCCACGTCAATGCCATCAGCGCGATGAGCCATACCGCCAGCACCGTCCGGACCACGCGAGCGCCCATCCAGCGCCAGGCGGCGAGCCCGCCGACCAGTACCGCCCAGCCGAGACACGAGACGTAAGTGTAACGGTCGGCGGCCGCCTGCGGGCCATTGTGGAAGAGGCCGCTCACCGGAAGGACCGCCACGACGTACAGGGCGGAAACGGCGGTGAGCGCCGGCCAGCGGCGCCACGCCGCCGCGGCGATCACCGCGCCCGCCAGCGCGCCTCCGAGGTGGAACCAGCTGACGACCACGTCCAGCGGATAGAGAGGAGAGAGCGCGAAGGGGACGAGGGTGTGGAAGACGTAAGACGACAGTCCATACCCCATGAAGATGAGCCGGGGCAGCAGCCCCATGACCTGCCAGGATGGCCGGTTGCTGATCTCGCTGATGGCGACGAAGGCCAGGATGCCGGCGAGGGCGGCGAGAGTCAGGAACGGGAGCTTCTCGAGCCAGATCCGACGGGCGAGCCAGCGCCCCGGGCCGAGCCGTCGAAGGGGGTAGACGTCGAGCACCAGCAGCGCCGCCGGCAGCGTGACGGTGATGGATTTCGAGAGCACCGCGCCCGCGAAGAGGGCGAGCGAGCCCCAATACCACCCGCTGCGGTAACCGCCGTCCGCCGCGACCGCCTTGAGGTACGCGATCACGGCCGAGACATAGAAGAGTCCCGAGAGGACGTCGCGGAGCTCGGTCGCCCAGGCCACCGACTCCACCCGGAGCGGATGCACCGCCCAGAAAAGCGCCGCCGCGACCGCCCCGAGCCGTGCGTCCCGTTCGGTCGCGGCTGGCAGGGCCAGTCGCAGCAGGCGCAGGCTCAGGAAGTAGAACGCGATGGCCGTCGCCGCGTGCAGGAGCAGGGTGGTGAGGTGATAGCCGAACGGATTCATTCCCCAGAGCGTGTAGTCCAGCTCCCACATGAGCCAACTGAGCGGCATGTAGTGGCCCATATGGAAGGTCGTAAACGACCACCTGATCTGAGCCCACCCGAATCCGCGGAAGTGCGGATTCTCGAGGAAGAGCGGGGCATCATCCCAGTTGAGAAAGGCGCCTTGGAGAGCGGGGAGGAAAGGCAGTGTCGCCAAGGCCGCGACCAGGGCCGGAAGAGTCCACGCGGAGCGCGCGGGCTCGGGCGGGTTGGGAGCTGTCATGGACTCCTCGCCGGACACGAGGCGAGCTCGGGCGGGGAAACATTGAGGCGGCCGGCAAGCCGCCGCGCGGATTCGCAGGCCTCGGGCAGTCCAGGATCGCCGGCGAGCGCCTGACGGTACATGGCCAGCGCGGCCGCGTCTGCTCCAAGCTTCTCGTACATTCGCCCGATCGGTACGTACCAGCGCGGCTGGCGGGGCGACAGGCGGCGCACCTCCTCGTATTCAGCCAGTGCCTCGGCGTACTTGCCCGCGGCTTCGTAGGCTTCGGCCAGATTGAAGTGAGCGGCCCGACTCTGGGAGTTCGCGCGCACCGCCTGGGTCCAGAGCGTGATCGAGTCGTGCCACACCCTCGTCTGCTGCCAGGTCAGCCACGCCATCGCGCAAAGCCACAAGACGATGGCGGTCCGCAGCACGCTCGTGCCCGACCGGCGCCAGGCCACCGCCGCTCCCGCCAGCAGGCTCCAGCCGATCGACGAGAGATAGGTGTAGCGGTCGGCGGCCGCCTGCGGGCCATTCTGAAAGAATCCGAGGACTGGGAACAGCGTCGCCACATAGACGATCCAGACGGCCGTGAAGGCGGGCCACCGCCGGGCGAGCACCGCCGCGAGCGCCGTCGCTCCGATCACGAATCCAAAGTGCACCCACGTGACGTAGAGATCCAATGGGTAGAACGGCGAGAGGTTCAACGGCGCCAGCGTCTTGACAATATAGAAGGTCAAGGCGTGGACCGTGATGACCACCCGGGGCAAGAGTCCCAATTGCTGCCACGAGGCCCGGTTGCCGATGTGGCTGTTGGCGATGAACGCCAGGATCGCGGCGCTGGCGGCGAGAGCCAGGAACGGAAGCTTTTCGAGCCAGACCCGGCGATCGAGCCAGCGCCTCGGGCCGAGGCGCCGAAGCGGATAGGCGTCGAGCACCAGCAGCGCCGCGGGCAGAGTCACGGTGATCGATTTCGAGAGCAGGGCTCCGACGAACAGGCCGAGGGAGCCCCAGTACCAGCGGCCCGGGCGCTCCCCGCCGGCCGCGACCGCCTTGAGGTAGGCGAGCACGGCCGAGACGTAGAACAGCCCGGAGAGGACGTCACGGCGCTCGCTGGCCCAGGCCACCGACTCGACGCGGAGCGGATGCACGGCCCAGACGAGCGCCGCCGCCGCGCCTGCGAGACGCAGGTCCCACTCGGCCGCCGACGGCAGAGCCAATCGCAGCAAGCGCAGCCCCACGAAGTAGAGCGCGATTGCCGTCGCGGCGTGGAATAGCACGCTGGTAAGGTGATAGCCGAAGGGATTCATGCCCCAGACGAGGGAGTCGAGCCCGAGAGTGAGCCAGCTCAGGGGCATGTAGAGCCCCATGTGGAAGGTCGTGAACATCCACGTGAGCTGTGCCCAACCGAGGCCGCGGTAGTGCGGATTGTCGACGAGGCTCAGCTGGTCATCCCAGCCGACGAAGCCGTTGCCGAGCGCGGGCAGGAACGCGGCGACCGTCGCGAGCGCGATCAGGAGCGCCAGGACACCGTGATCAAGCCGGCGCGCGCGCGCCCCGGCGGCCGGTGTCATCGGCCTCGCGCGCCGCAGGCGATGGACGGTGAATCTCCCCGGGCCAGCCGTCGGCCCCGCTCGCAGGCCTCTTGCTGCGACGGATCCCCCGCGCGGATGAGATCCGCGGCGAGCCGGTACTGCTCACCGGCCTCCGCGAGCGCGCCGTGCCGCTCGAGGAGGGAACCGAGCGCCAGAGCGAGCCGTCCCCGCGCGTCCCGCTCGGCCACCGGGACCTGCGTGATGGCCGCGCGGATCTCCCAGAGCTGGTAACGGTCCCAATCGGGGAACAGGGCAAGCGCGCGCGCCCACTCTCGCTCGGCCTCGGCGCGCTCGCCGCGATCAAGCAGCAGCGCGCCGAGCCGGATCCGCGCCACCGGGTGCGTCGGGTCGAGAGCGAGCGCGTCACGATACCGGCTTTGGGCCACGAGAGGTCTTCCCGCGCGCTCCTCCACAATCCCCAACTGGACCATGAACTGGGCGCGGAGCGAGGGCAGACTGTCCGGCACCCGCGCCAGCGAGCGCTCGAAGTGCGCGCGGGCCTCGTCGAACCGGAGGGCGTCGGTCAACGCCCAGCCCAGAAAGAAGATGGGGATGTCGCTGCCCGGCTCGACGGCGGCCGCTTGCCGCCAGAGCGTGACCGAATCTTTCCACACGCCGATCTGCCGAACGGTCAGGCTCATGAACGACACGATGATGAGCCCGGCGGCGCCGACGGCCGCCCACGACACCCCCTGCCCGATGCGCGCGCGCGCGTCCAGGCACCACGCGAGGCCCGCCCCGGCCAGCAGCGCCCAGGGCAGGCACGCGAGGTACGTGTAGCGGTCGGCCGCGATCTGCGCGCCGTTGTGAAAGATTCCGATGACGGGAAAGAGCAGCGCCAAATACGACACCCAGGCGACGAGTCCGGCCGCCCAGCGGCGGCGCATCCAAACCAGAACGGCCGTGATGAGCACGACGAGGATTTCCGGGATCAGGTATGTCGCGCTCCATGGCCTCACCGGATAGAACAAGGTGTAGAGCGGCGAGAGGGGCCAGGGGGCCAGCGTCTTCCAGAGATAGAAGATCAGCCCATAACTGCTGATCGCCAGCCGCTCCGGGATGCCCAGCGCCTCCAGCGGCGTCACGGCGCCGTGCAGCCGTCCGACCACCACCGCGACCGCCGCTAGCACCGCGCCCACGACCAGAAAGGGCGCCTTCTCGATGAACGCGAGTCGCAGAAAGCGCCGGAGCGGCGATGTGCTTCCACTTGCCATGCGTCCCAACGGACAGTAGTCCAGGGCCACGAGCGCCGCGGGCAGGCCCACCGCGATCGGCTTTGAGAGGAGCGCCAGCGAGAAAAGGCCGACGGCGGCCCAGCACCACCGACGATCGAGACGGCCCGCACCGCCGCGCGCGGCGGCCGTCAGGTAGGCCAGGACGGTCAGCAGCACAAAGAAGCCGGACACGACGTCCCGCCGCTCGCTGATCCACGCGACTGATTCCACGCGCAGGGGGTGGATGCCGAAGAGCAGCGCGGCCACCGCCGCCCCCCAGCGGATCGCGGCTTCTCGTGCCGGGGCGGCCACGGCGAGCAGCCGTCGCGCGAGCGCGTAGACGAGAATTGTATTGAGCGTGTGAAAGATCACAGACGTCGCGTGGTACCCGGCCGGATTCATCGCCCAGAGCACGTAGTCGAGGCCCAAGGTCATCCACGTGATCGGGACGTAGGGCCCCGTGTGGGGGATCGAGAACATCCAGCGAATCTGTATCCACCCGAGGCCACGGTAGTGCGGGTTGGTGAGGAAGTTCTCGTCATCGTCCCAGTCGACGAAGCCGTTGCCGAGCGTCGGCAGGAACGCTGCGACAGTGAGCAGGGCGATGAGCGCGCCGGTCATCCAGGCGGCTCGCGCGAGGCGTGCCGGCCGCGCCGCCGGCGTGCGGGCCGGCGGATCGGAGCGTTCGATGGAGGGTGTCGGGGGTCCCGTCAGCGGCGAGGTTGGTGCGTCGCGCACCATAGGATCATTCTGCCCCAGGCGCTCGCCGGCATGCGCACATTTATTGACCCTTGGACCAGCCGCGGGGTAGTATTCACCCGAACTCCGCGCCTGTGCGCGCGTCGCGGAGCAGGCCGAGCGCGGCAGAGAGGAGTGACCATGAGCTCCGGGAAGATCCTGGTCGTCGATGACGAGCGGGAAGTGAGACTGGTCATCCAGGAGTTCCTCACCGGAAAGGGCTACGAGGTGCGGGTCGCCAGCAATGGCATCGAGGCGCTCGCCTGCCTCGGAACGTTTATGCCGGACGTGGTGCTCCTCGACATGGCGATGCCCGAGATGGACGGGCTCGAGGCGCTCAAGCGCATCAGCGTCTCGTACCCGAGCCTGCCGGTGATCATGGTGACCGTCAATGCCGACATCGAGACCACCTCCAAGGTGCTCCAGCTGGGCGCCGCGGACTACGTGCCGAAGCCTTTCGATCTCGACTACCTGGACCAGGCCATCAGCATCCAGATCTCGGCCAGCCGCGACCGTTAGGGCTCCCGAGCGTGGCCCCCTTCACCCGTTCCGCCCTGCTGCTGATTGCGCTGATGACGCTTGCCGGCTGCGCCTCGTCCGCGCCGCCGGTGCAGCGCGCGACCCAGGGGCCGAAGGCGGATGACATCTATGTGACGCGCTTCCTCAGCGGCTACGGGCGCCCGCCCAGCTTCGACGAGACGATGGCGTGGCGCGAGGACTTCGACCGGCGCGTCAGCGAGTACATCAGCCGCCAGCCGGGCATGATCGTCTCGCCAAGGGTGACGCAGTTCCGGGTCGAGCGCCGCGTGGCCGTCGGCATGACCAAAGAAGAGGTGACGCTGTTAGCGGGGCTGCCCGACGCAATCGTCTCCGACGAGAAGGTGATGGAGGCGGCCGCCAGGCAGTTCTGGCCCGAAGTCAAGAAGCGCGCCAAGGAAATGTGGACCTATTCCGGCGGCTGGCAGTTCTACTTCGACGGCGACCGGCTGGTGGACCTGACGGTCACGGGGCGGCAAGCTCTCGAGTAGTGTCGCCACTGCGCTGCGCCGAGGGCAACGTGAGCTCGGCGAGCGCCGCCCGATCCTCGTCAGACGCATCGACGACACGGAGACCGGCGCGGTCCTCCTTCGCCCACATCACTTCGGCCTTCGCGACCTCGACGGTCCGTGCCTGCTCCGGCAGCTCCAGACGCAACGTCACGATCTGCCCGCGCTCGAGCGGCTTGGCGAGCGCGCGCAGCGCGACCCCGCCGCACGAGACATCGCCGATCCCGGCCGCAATGGTGACCTCTCCGTGGGACACTGTCGCGCGGCCTTCCATCATCACGCGTGGGTCGCGGCGCGCATGGCCGGGGAGGACGGCGTAGATCTTCACCGGGATCGCCTTGCCCTTCACGGTGACTTCCCCGAGATCGCGGGTGCCGAAGAGGTTCCGCACCTCGAGATAGGTGGCCTCGCTGATGATGACGGGGACGTTGAAGTCCTTGGTCAACCCCTCGAGCCGCGAGCCGAGATTGATGGTGTCGCCGATGGCCGTGTACTCCAGGCGCTGCTCCGAGCCGATGGTGCCGACGACGGCGTCGCCTGTATGGATGCCCACGCCGCAGGCCAGCGTCCCACCGTAGCGGGCGGTGAAGCGCTCGGCCAGCGGCTTGAGGCGCTCCTGGAATTCGAGCGCCGTGCGCACCGCCTGCGCGGCGTGATCGGGCGCCTCGAAGGGCACGTTGTAGAGCGCCATGATGGCGTCGCCGATGTACTTGTCGACGGTCCCGCCATACGTGAAGACCGCCTCGGTCATCACGGTCAGGTACTCGCGCAGAAAGGTCACGACATCTTCGGGCGTCATCTTCTCGGACATCGAGGTGAAGCCGCGGATGTCCGAGAAGAGCACCGTCATGCGCCGCCGCCCGGCCTCGAGGTTGGCGTCGTCCTTGTGGCGGACGATCTCCTTCACGACGTTCGGTGAGAAAAAGCGCGACAGGCGGCGCTTCTCGCGCTGCTCCTGGGCGAAGTTCTTGGCCACCGTGCCCGCGTACGTGATCCCGAGGGCGAGGGGCACCGGCATCACATCGGCCCACCAGCGACCCCAGAGGAAGGCCGCGTGACAGCCGGCGAGGTAGGCGGCCGCGACGGCCGCCGCGACGATGAACGCCGCCAGCGGACGCAATACCGTCGCCGCCCACGCCGCGCCCGCGCCGGCGAGCACGGTGAGCAGCGGGACCAGCGCCGCGGGCGGGCGGCGAATGGGATTGCCCTGGAGCAGGGTCTCGAGCATGTGGGCATGGATCTCGACGCCGGGCATCCCCTCGAGCGCGAAGGGAGTGGGAAAGACGTCGTGCAGGGTGGGCGAGGTGGCGCCGACGAGAACGATCTTGCCCGCAAAGGCTTCCGGCGGCACCTCGCCCCGGATGACCCGGTGATAGGCAACCCACGGGAAGGATCCCGGCCCGCCGGCGAAGTTGATCAAGACCTCTCGCGTGGCCGGTGGGCGTCCTCGCGCGAGGCCGGCATCCGCCGCAAGCCGGTACAGGCGCAGATCGAAGCTGTCGCGATAACGCCGTTGGAACTCGCTTTCGAAGTCGCGGTACAGGGCCGCGCGCCGGACGAAGGCGTCCGCGTCGCGGTCGAAATTGACGTAGCCGAATCCGGCCGCTCTCTCGCGGATCTCGGGAATGGGAGGGTTGAGGCTGTTCTTTTCCGAGCCCGCCGCGTCTACGTCGGTGATGGCCGCACCGAGGACCACCCGGCGGGAGCGGGCTACCGCCAGCCCCAGCGCCCGGTCGTCGGCCGGCCCGCGGGACGAGGGCTCGGTGAAGAGGATATCCATGCCGATCGCGACGGGCCCGCCGCGACTCACGATGTCGAGGAACTTGGCATGCAGGGCGCGAGGCCATGGCCAGGCGATCTTGAGATCGTCGAACGAATCCTCGTCGATGGTGACGACCACGATGGGGGCCGCCGGGGCGCGCGGGCCGCGGAGGGCGAAGCGGGCGTCGAGCGCCTTGAGCTCGGCAATCTCGAAGGAGCGGAATGGATTGGCGATGGCCAGCAGCACGATCGCGAAGCCGGCCAGGCTTCCTGCCAGGAGGACGCGCCACGAGGGCCAGACGATTCTCACCGCGCCCAGCCTAGCACAACGGATATTGCCGTCGACGCGCCGAAAAGCCTACACTACGCCATGCCGACTGAAGACCCAGGGAGCTGATGAGGACACTCCGATGAGATTCCGCAGCTTCGTCATGCTGGTCTTCTGGCTCGTCGTCCTCGGTTACGCTGCATACGGGCTCTTCTCGGCGGGCGCGGTCTACTTCCAGATGCGGACCGTGATCGACCAGGCCTTCGAAGACGCCACGATCCGCCAGCAGCGCTCCGGGGCCATGCCGGAGGCGGCGACGCCGGAGTATGTGACCGACGTGCGGACCAGCATCATTCTCGGCGCCCAGCGCGCCGGGCTCCCAGTCGACCCTCACAATCTCAACGTGGCGCCCGATAAGGCGACCATCCGCGTTTCCCTCCATTGGTCGCAGCCGCTGTTCAGCTACCGGGGCGAGACGGTGTTTGCCGTCCCGCTCTGGATAGACCGCGAGTTCGATGTCCGCACCCCCCCTAGAAGGATGGGATAACGCCGCCCCCCGGTACTGCTTCGGCTGATTCAGTCAAAAAATCCCCTCACTTAGATGGCATGGTCCTTGTAGGAAGAGGACCCGGGCTGGCCTAGCGCCGTGGGCTCGTTGAGCCATTGACAGGCCAGGGGCCCAAAAGGTAAATTTGAGTGCTATTAAACCGCCTAATTTCTTTGGCGTGTTTAGCTTTCCAGGGGTCCTCACCGGCCCGGGGTCCCGGGCCGACGGGAGCGAGGCGCCGATGGGGAGCAGTTTGAGTCTTCCCAAAAATTGTAGGTCGCTGACCATATTCGGTGTACCGCGCGGTCAGTCCGGGTTCTCGATGATCGAGGTTCTCATCGCCGCGGTGATCGTGGCCGCCGCCATCGTCGGCCTGTTCATGATGTATAGCACTGGCCAGGCCCTGGTCCAGGCGCAGGGCTCCAATCGGGTTGCGCTTCAGCTTGTCCAGCAGCGCGTCGAGGAGCTCCGAGCGGGTGGTTTTGGCACGGCAAGCCTGCCAGACGGGCGCCAGGAGACGGTCTTCGTGGCCGTCCCCAACAACCCCGGCTACGAGCGGAGCACGATCATCACCGGCGTGTGCCCCAATGACTTCTCCACGGCATGGGCCAATGCGGGCGACTGCTCGCCGGCCCAGCCGACGCTGCAGGCCAAGAAGGTGGTCGTCACGGTGCGCAGGATCGACGGCCAGACCCCAGGCACCACGGACCCGCAGACCCAGCCGGCCATCGTGCAGCTGGTGCTGGTGAGCCGATGAGCATCCGCCTTGCGCTCGGTGCCTTCCGCGGCCGCGGCGGTTTCAGCATCGGCGAGATGCTGCTTGCGCTGAGCATCTTCATCTTCGTCATTGCGGCCCTGACCTCGCTGTACGTCTCGACCAAGGACGCGTTCGACCTCGGCAGCTCCCAGGCCTATGTCCAGCGCCAGGGGACCCTGATCCAGGAGCGAATCAGCCGGCTCGCCCAGAATGCCGTGGCCATGCAGGTCATGGACTGCGGGCCGAACGGTACAACCGCCGGCACATCGGTGGTCATCCTCGACGCCAACGGGACGGTCTGGTGCATCTACCAATCGGTAGTCGCTGCCGACACCAATGCTGACCTGAGACTCTGCCAGGTCGCTTCCTTCACCAGCCCCATCGGCGCCTGCACCGGAAGCGATCAGAGCATGCTCGACCTGATGCAGAGCGAGGTGGCGCAGCGTCTCGGAGCCGTGCTCCGGGTGCGGAACCTCACCTTCACCGCGGTGACCTGCATCCAGCCCGGTGGCCCTTGTGCGCCGACCGACATCGGACGCTGGCCGAATACCCCGTTAGTCGATGTGAGATTCGATCTCACCGACGGCCGGGGCTACAACCCGAATTACCAGGGTGGCGCCTTCAGCGTCACCAACTTCCTCGGGATGCGGTTCGGCTTCGGCGCCACGGCGCGGAACTGAGGAGAGGATCGATGCCACTCGGCGCGCTCGTAAAGGATCAGCGCGGCAGCGTGCTGATCGTCGCCCTGGTGCTCATCCTGGCCATGACCATCCTGGGCCTGGCACTCTTCGACCTGGCTCAGATCGAGGGCCAGATGGCGGGCACGAGCCAAACCGATGCGCGGGCTCTCTACATCGCCCAGGCGGGACTCGAGCGGGGCATCCGCGAGCTGCGCGACGGATGGCTGGCCGACTCCAATCCCGCCGGCGGCTATGGCACCGAGACCTGGGCCGATGCGACCAATGGGCCCACGTGCACGCCTACCGCATGCGATGCAAGCATCTACAAGGCGATGAATATCGCCAATACATTGCTCCCCGCCACGTCGACCGATCCCGGCGGCAGCTATACGCTCGAGATGAAGCTGGTGCTGGTCGCCGAGGCCAATAACCCCATCTCCCAGGGGGGGGCCTATACCTATCCCTACGGCCAGGAATGCATCCCCGATACGACGACGCCGACCGTCTGCGCAAACCTCGTGTTCCTGCGCAGCACGGGCACGGTGAATGGGCCGCCCGGCTTCACGAGCACCGTCAGCGTCCAGACTATGGTCAAGGCCTGGCCGACCTCGCCCTTCGCGGCGGCGCTCACGGGAGGCGGGCAGGTCCACCAGCCCAATCCCGGCATCGACGGCGAGTTTCTGGCTGCTGGGACGGTTCAAATCCTGGGGTTTCAATCCAGCAATCCCGCGATCCATTTCCAGGGGGGTATCACGGACGGCCTGCGCAATAACTATCGGACGCTCGACGGCACCTACGAGCTGGACCGGATTAGGCGCCGCCAGCTCGTCTGCCCGCCCCAGACCAATTGCTCGGGGGGAGCGAACCTCGTCGAGTCCCTGGGCGCGGAGATCCGGATCTATGGCGGGGACAACACCACCACCATGGTACGGCTGGCCAGCAATACCGATGCGGGGAAGAGCGTCAATTCGCCCGTCTATGGTCAGGCGGTCGGCGGCAATACCCGCGTGGGTAAGGGACGGCTCGACGGCGTCTATGTCGCCACGGGCTGCCTGCTGCCATGCACCACCGGGAATATCCCGTTCAACTTCGGCGGTGGCGCCCAGATCTGGGTGGACTACAACAATTTCACCAAGCCCTATCAGGACCGGCCGCCCAAGCTGCCGCTCTGGTACCAGGCCGGTCTCATCTATCCCGTGCTGAACCAGCCGACACGGATCAATGGGACGAACTACGCGTCCTATTCGACTAACTTCATGCAAGTGAACGGCGCGCCGCTGGACACCCAGCGGGTCAATGGCGGGCTGTGCACCAATAACAGTGCGGCCAACGGTTGGGAGTGCACCGCTGGCAAGGACCCTGCTAGCATTCCCTCTCCGCTCAATACCCTCGGCACGCTCTTTGCCCAGATCAACCCATATAACTGCTCGGGGTCCTTCACCGACTGCACGCCGTCGTTCCGGCACTCGTTTACCTTCACGGACAAGACAGGCACGGTGAGGAATGCCGAGATCTGCTGGAAGCGCGCGGCGATGGTTGACCCGGGGAACTGGAATAAGGGCGTCAACCTCTTCGGACCGCCACCCGGTAATCTTCCGAATCAGGTCAACGCGGCCGAGCGACAGTTCACTCTCGAGTTCGGGATCCCAGACTGCACGGCGCCGAATCTTCCGACCGACCCCATCCTGATCAACTTCGGAAGTGACATCTGGATCTCGCGTACCGGGGGACCAGGCCGGTACACGTACCGCGGCTCAGCCATCTTCCTTGTTCCAGGGCATGGCGTCCATCTTGAGGAGTCACTGCTCAGCTACTGCACGCGGGATACCACCTCGCCCGGCACGGCAGGCGAGTGCGCGGCCGGCGAGCGCTTCGCCGAGGACCACCTGCTGGTTTTCCTCTCGGACAGCCCGGTGACCATTGGGGTCTTCAACCCTAACGTCAACACGGTGATGGCGCATGTGTGGTCGGATATCCAGATCTTGGTCCAGCGGGATACCAAGGTCATCGGATCACTGCGGGCCGACTACATCTGTTTCCGGAACTCGTCTTCTTCGTTGGCCTGCACGGTCGGCGGCGGTGGTAACGAGCCGCACGTGTACCAGGCCACGCCCTGGGACCTCAGGAGGATCCCGGAGGAGCTGCCGGGCGGTGGAGCCTCGGGGGATCGGTGGAGGATCGACAGCGTGCCGCGCTTCTATCTCGTCTGCCGCCCGGGCGGAACCTTGTCGACAACGCCGACGGGGGCCTGTGGATATCAGTAAGCCCAAGTTTTTCTTTGGGGAATCGCATCTTCGGCTGATATAGTTTTTCTTCCTTTAGGTAGGCTGCCTTTGGCTGGAAGGAGCCCTGTCCGCAGGGGCCGCGAGGGCGGCCGGAGGGGTTATGCTCGGGAAGCTCTTTCGCAGACATAGGGCCGTGGGACTGGATGTCGGAAGCGGGGCCATCAAGGCCCTGACGCTGGAGGCTCGCGGCTCGGACGTGACGGTGGTCGGCTATGGCAGCGTCGCCGTCGAGGCCGAAGCCCAGGCGCCGCAAATCACCCAGGGCATCCACGCGGCGCTGGCCCAGGCCGGTGCCGACAGCGAGCCCGTGGTCGCCTCGGTGGGTGGGCCCGAGGTCGTCATCCGCCAGGTCTCATTGCCTCCGCTCGCGCCCTCGAAGGTCATCGCCGCGCTCGAGATGCAGTACCGCGAGCTGGGGCTCCTGCCGCCCGAGGAGGCGATCCTGGACGCGCAAGTGCTGAGGCGCTCCAAGGACGGCGTCTCCAACGAGATCCTCTCGGTCAGCGCCCCCAAGCAGCTCTACGAAGAGCGCACCCTCCTGCTGCGCCAGGCCGCGGTCAACCTGCAAATCCTGGACATCGAGGCGCTCGCCATCCTCAACGGCGCCCTGCACCTCACCGGCCTCGAACCCGGCGAGCTGCTGGTCCTGGTGAATATCGGCCGCCACAGCTCGGTGCTCTGCGTGTACAGCGAGCAGGGGCCGGTGGTAGCGCGCTACCTCGAGGTGGGGGCGGAGGCCTTCACCGAGCAGCTGCGCGTCGCGTTCCAGGTCTCGCCGTACTCGACCGAAACCTTCGCGCGCACGCTGGGGGCGGCCGAGGCGCCGAAAGCCGAGGTCGCCTGCCGCGAAGTCGTGGAGCGGATGGCCGAGGACATTCGCCTCTCGCTCACCTTCTATCGCACCGAGTACGACCGCGAGAGCCTGCCGCGCTATGCGTTGGGCGGATGGGCGGAGATTCCGCTGCTCGGCCGCTGGCTCTCGGACCGGCTCGGGCTCAACGCGCCCTTCGAGCTCATGGACCCGCTCAAAGCCGTCGAGGTCAGGGCGCCACAGGAAGCCGAAGAAGGAAAGGGCGGCACCCAGTTCCTCCAGGCCTTTGGCTTGGGGCTCAGAGGGCTATGACCGCCCGGTTCGCCGTCGACCTGCTGCACCCGGGCCGCGTCGCCCGGACTTGGCAGGACTGGTTTGTCGGCACCCAAGGTCGGCGCCGCTTCATCTTCGCCTTGGTCGGATGCATCGCCGTCCTGGTGATCGGCGCCGTGCCGCAGATCGTGGCGCGCTGGAAGCTCTCGGTTGACCAGGGCAATCTTCCGCAGCAGCGGGCCAACCTGGCCAAGCGCGAGGGCGAGGTCCGTGTCCTGCGCGCCGATCTGCAGGCGCTGTCGGTAGAGGCGAAGCGGCAGGTACGGTGGGCCGAGCTCATGGCGGCGTTCAGCCAGCAAATCCCGCCGACAATCAAGATCACCAAGGTCGAGAGTGTGCGGTCGGCTCCGGCGGCGCCGACGCCCGGCCAGCCCGCCGCCGCGGCCCAAGCCTCGGCCGGCGGCGGTGAGCTTCGGATCGAGGCGCTGACCCCACTCAAGACGGGCAGCCCGAACATGCTCGAGATTGCCCAGTTCATGGCCGGCCTCATGAAGGACCCGGGTGTGAACAAGCGATTCCAGCTCAAGAACTGGGAGATCAAACCCGCAGGCGGGATAGGCGGCAGTGCTGGTGATGTAGCTAGCGGCAGAGCGCTCTTGATCACCATCGTCCTGTCGGAGACCGGCCGATGAGGGAGCGCGACCTTGCCATCGCCTGGATTGCGGTGGTGGTGGTATTCGTGCTCGCGCTGGCATGGGAGATCAAGACGTATTTCAGCGTGTCGGCGCAGGGGGCTGAAGTGTCCGCCGAGCTCACGCGCCTCGGGGCCGAGATCAACCAGCGCGAGCAGGAGCTCGTGCGCGAGGCGCGGGCCAATGCGGGACTGCTGCAGGAGATGAGCTGGACCGCCACGGGTGGTGATCCCACCGCGTTCATGCGGCGAGTCGCCGACCTGGCCCAGGGCTCCCAGCTCAAAGTCACGGCCATCGGCTCGATTGAGCGCCAGTCGACGCCGCAGTTCACCAAGTCCTGGCACTCGATCGAGATCTTCGGGCCGTATCAAGAGCTGAAGGCACTGGCCGCCCGGGTGGAAAATGAGCGCGGAATCCTCGAGAACGTTTCCCTCGCGGAGGCCCCAAAGGATGCGCGCGAGGCCGCGCGCCCGCGCGAGGGCCGGCGTCTCGGACCCGGCGGTGAGACGGAGGTACAGGCCAAGTTCCGGATCACGTCCATGGAATTGACCCGAGCGACGCGCGATATCCTGAACCGCGCCTCGCAGGCCAGCGGGATCCAACTCACGCCGGCGCCACCGCCCTCGGGCACCGCGCCGGGATTGCCAGTTCCGGCTCAACCCGGCGCCGGCGCCCCGACGCCCCGGGATCCCTTCGTCTATGGGGTCCCGCCGACGATCAGGCCCGCCATCGCCTCGACCACCAAGGGCGAAGGGCTGGACCTCCAGGGCATCGTCGGCTTCCCCGGGGGCTATCTCGCGATCGTGGACAATACCATCGTGAGAGTCGGGGACAAGGTCAAAGGCCATCGCGTCGAGGACATCACCGACCGAGGCGTGCTGCTCCGTCAACCAAACGGCGCCCCGCGCCGTCTGACGCTGCCAGACATCGCGGTGCCCGCGGCCCAGTCGCAGCCCGGTGGCGCACGCCCGCAGGAGCAGCCCCCTGCAGCGCCGCCGCAGCCGCAACCCGGACCCCCGTCAGGACCAAGGAGGTGAGGCAGCCGTGCCACATTGGATGAAGAGCGCCCGACTTTCCCGCGGATTCGTTCTGTGCATGGGAGCACTGCTGCTGCTCCTCCCGGCGCCGGCCGTGGTGGCCCAGGATGCCTGCTACGGCCGGCTGCCTTCCGAGCTGGTGTCGCTGAATCTGCGCGACGCAAACGTGCAGACAACGCTGCGCCTCTTGGCACAGCACTACCGGATCAACATGGTGGTGACCGACGAAGTATCCGGCTCGGTCACCCTCGACTTCTTCCGGGTGCCGGTCCGCGACGTCTTTCAGGCCATCATCGAATCGGCCAACCTCCAGTGCGTGGAGCAGGGCGTGGCCCTGCGCGTGAGCTCAGCCGAGCGCATCCAGAAGGAAGAGGCCGCGCGCGCCTCTTCTTCGGTGGCGGGCAAGGTGCGTGAGGCCGAGCTCAAAACAAAAGAGGCCGACGCCCGCGTCAAGATTCGCGAGGCGGAGGCCAAGGATCGCGAGGCCGAGCTGATCAAGGAACGCGGGCCGGTCAAGGAGGAGATGATCAAGCTCCAGTACGCGGACGCCGAGCTGGCCGCCGGCACCATCCGCGCCATCCTGGGGCTGACCTCTGCGACGGGCGCGCCCAAGCAATACCTGCCCGCCCAATACCAGCCCGCCCCGCCCGTGAACATCCCCGACCGGTCTGCCGGAGCCCCGCCGCCGGCGCCTGCGGCCGTGACACTTCCGGAGCCAGGGCCGGCAGGGCGCGATGCGCTGGCCTTTGGACTGGCAGTCGAAGCCCACCGGCCGACCAATTCCATTTTCATCCGCTACTTCGAGAATGACCTGGAGCGGCTCAAGAAGCTGATCAAGGAAAAGATCGACATTCCATTGCCCCAGATCCATATCGCCGCACAGATGGTGATCACCACACAGAATTCACTGTTGCAAATAGGTATCCAGTGGGGCGGCGCTCTGATCCGCCAGCCGGTGGCGGGCAGGGACCCGGCGCTCATTGGCACCGGCTTCGGCTCGGGAGTGAGCGGAGGAGCCGGCACCGGCGTCGTGGGCACGTACACCCAGAACCCGAATTTCACCGGCAGCTCGCTGCTGCCGATCGCGCCGGCCACCGGACTGCCCGTCGGGGGAAATATCGTCAACCTGCCCACGGCCACGCTGCCGACGCTCGCCTCTCCCGCGCTCAACGCCCTCTTCGGCATCGTGGCGCGGGACTACAATTTCAACCTGGCACTCCAGGCGCTCGAGGCCAAGGGCAAGGCCAAGATTCTGGCCGAGCCCAAGATCGTGACCGTCGAGAACGTCCCAGCGCTGATCCAGCGAGGCTTTGAGGTGCCGTACTCCACCGGCACCGCCGCTCTGGGTACTCAGCAGGTGCAGTTCAAGGACGCCTTGCTCTCGCTCCAGGTCACTCCGAATGTCATCAGGGAAGACAGCGAGACCAAGATCCGAATGAAGGTGGCGGTGAACAATGATGAGCCCGACTTCGCCGCCGCCCTGCCGGGCACGACCAACCCGCCGCTCTTCAGGCGGAAAGCGGAGACCCAGGTAGTCGTGCGCGAAGGCGAGCGGCTCGTGATCGGCGGCGTCCTGACCGACAACAATACGCGCACGGTCCGCCAGGTGCCGCTGCTCGGGAGTATTCCGCTCCTGGGCTGGCTGTTCAAGGCCAAGGAAATCAACACCGACACCCAGGATCTCATCATCATCATCACGCCCTCGGTGCTCGACTCGAAGGCCCCCGTCGGGAGGTAAGAATCGGTGTACGAGGCGTATTTCAGCCTCGAGGACCCGCCGTTTGTCCTGACCCCCGACCCGCGCTTTCTGCTGCGGTCGAAGGGGCATCACGAGATCCTTGCCTCGCTGCTCTACGGCATCACGAGCCAGAAAGGGCTCATGGCCCTGATCGGCGACGTGGGCACCGGCAAGACGACGCTCTGTCGCGCCCTGCTGCGGGAGCTGCCCGAGGACGTCCAGAGCGCCCTGGTCCTCAATCCCCACCTTTCTGACACCGAGCTCATCGGCACCATTCTGGACGACCTGGGTGTGGAGCGCCGCGGCGCCAGCCGGGGTGAGCTGATGACGGCGCTCTCGCAATACCTCCTGACCGCCGGCAGCGAGGGCAAGACCGTCGTGGTGATCGTGGACGAGGCGCAGCAGATGAGCGTCGAGGCCCTCGAGCAGATCCGACTGCTCTCCAACCTCGAGACCGCGACGCGCAAGCTCCTCCAGATCGTCCTCGTCGGCCAGCCGGAGCTCGAAGAAAAGCTCAAGCTGCGCGAGCTCCGCCAGCTGGACCAGCGCGTCGCGATCCGTTGCTATCTGGGCCCGCTGCCGAAGAAGGAGACCTTCCGGTACATCGAGCACCGGCTGCGCATCGCCGGATTGCCCGGTGCCGTGCCGTTCACCCGCGGCGCCATGGCGCGGATCCACCGGTACAGTCGCGGCATCCCGCGTGTGATCAATATGGTATGCGACCGCGCGCTGATGGCCGCATTCAGCACGCGTGTGCGGGAGGTCACCCCCGCGCTGGTCACGACGGCCATCGGCAATCTGGAAGGCGGCCGGACGGGGCGTCGGCGGCACCCGAAGAGCTGGATGCCGCGGCACGGACTGAGCCCGGCCACGATCGCCGCATGCGTGCTCGCCGCTTTCGTCGCGGCGGGAGGGGGCACGGCCTACTGGCGCGGATGGTCGCTGATGCCGTTTCGCTCCATCGCGATGAGCAAGGCCGCCGCGCCCGCCGGCCCCGCGGCCGCCGCCACACCACCCGCCGTGACGGCCACACCGGTGTCGACAGGACCGGAGGCGGCTCCGCTGAGCGTCGCGGTGGCGGCGCCGGCACCGCGGCCCGTGCCTGCCCCCGTCACCTGGGACACGGTCCGCGCCCTGCTCGCCCGTGCGCTCCGGCAGTGGGGTGTGGACGACGAACTCACTCCTATCGCTCTCGCAGCGTGGCCGGCCGCGCCGGATGGCGCTCCCGACATCGAGGCGATTGCAGCACGGTATCAGCTGGCCGCAACATTCCTGTCGGAGACTTCGCTGGCAGAGCTGCGCGCCATCGGTCTACCGGCGCTGGTTGAGATCCTCGAGCCCCCGACCTGGCGGCCGTATCTGCTGAGGCGCGTGGAAGGTGAGGCGGTCATCCTGCTGGGCCCGGCCGGGGAGGACGTTCGGCTTCGAAGCGAAAGCCTCGAAGCGGCGTGGACCCGCTCAGCCTGGATCGTCTGGCGCAACGTGGATCTGCTGCCATCGGATCCCAGACAGGCGATGTCGCCCACCGTGCTCGCCACGCTGGCGTTGAGGCTACAGAAGCTCGGCTATCTGAGCCCGCCGCTGCCGGCAAGCTATGAGGGTCGCCTGCAGCAGGCCGTCCAGCGATTCCAGCGTGACATGCAGCTCTCCGAGGACGGCATCGTCGGCCCGCGGACCACGATGGCCCTCGCGCGGGTAACCGGGGGACGCTTCAATCCGACCCTCACGGATGCTCGCCCGCTCGGAGCGCGCCCTGGGAATCCTCCCCGATGAGCCGTTTGGCCGACCGGCTCATGCGGATGGATAAGCAGGCGCGCCGACCCCAAGGGGTTGGGGGTATTCCCAGCCTGAGCCCCGCGCCGAAGGTCTGGAAGGGGATATGGCTTCTGGTCGCGCCTTTCGTTATTGTAGGAACGATGGGAGCTTTCGCGACAGTCGTCCTGCTCCGCCCGCAGGCGGTATCCTTCCGAGACGGGGGCGCCGTCATGCGTCCGGCGCCCACTCCTGGGGCGAAACCGATCTCGCTTCCGGCGGCGGCCGAGGCGGCAGTCACGCGGCCCGCGGTTGACTCCATTCCGAGCGGTCGCCTACGCGCACGCGCGCTGGTCGACGAAGGCCTGACGGCCGCCCGTGATCGTGACTTTCAGGAAGCCAATCGCCTGCTCACCAAAGCGCTCGAGCTCGACCCGGCCGACGCGGACGCCTGGAACGGCCTCGGCGTCGTGCTGATCCGCCAGGGCGAGGTCACGCGGGGCGTCGGGGCGCTCCGCCGGGCGCTGCGGGCTCAGCCGAGCCACGCCGAGGCCCACCGCAATCTTGCCGTAGCGCTCGACGGCCAGGGGCGGTGCCGCGAAGCGGCCCTCCACTACCGCAGCTTCCTCGGCCAGACCGGCGGGTCCGACCCGTATCGTCAGGACGTGACCCGGCGACTGGGCGAGCTGCAGTCGAACGGCAGGAGCTGCGAATGAGCGCCCCGGACCGCCGCGGCTGGAGCAGCCTCGGGCAGATGCTGGTGGACGACGGCGTGCTCTCTCAGGAGCAGCTCAACTCCGCCCTCGAGCGGCAGCGCAAGACCCGCGAGCGCCTCGGCCAGGTCCTCATCGAGCTCAAGCTGATCGACGAGGAGGTACTCCTCAAGTACCTCGGCGCCCAGTTCCGCAAGGAAGCGATCACCCGGCAGGAGCTCCAGACGCTCGACATCAACGTCGTCAGGCTCGTGCCTGAGGAGGTGGCCCGCCAGCACGGCGTGATCGCCGCCCAGCGGCATGGCCGCAAGCTCATCGTCGCGACGGCCGACCCCTTGAACGTGGTGGCGCTAGACGATCTCCGCCGCGCGACGGGGCTCGAAGTCGATTTCAAGATCGGTCCTGGCAGCGCGATCCAGGAAGCCATCGAGAAGATGTACCGGCGGATGGTGTCGACGGAAGGCATCGACGAAGCCCTCCGCAACGACCTGGGTCTGAACCTGAACATCACGGCGACCGCCGAGCTGTCAGAGGACCTCAAGACCCTCCGCACCCAGGCCGACGATCCCCCCGTGGTCCGCGTCGTGAACTACATCCTCACCCGCGCCGCCATGGACGGCGCCTCCGATATCCATGTGGAGGCATACGAGGACCGGACGCGCGTGCGCTACCGCATCGACGGGTTACTCTTCGACCTGCTCGAGGTCCCGCGCCAGCTTCACCTGGCCGTGGTCTCACGCCTCAAGATCATCTCCCGGCTGGACATCGCGGAGCGCCGGTTGCCCCAGGACGGCAGCTTCTCCACGCGCATCCACGGCCAGGATGTGGATTTCCGGGTCTCGTCGCTCCCGACGGTGTACGGGGAAAAGGTGGTCTTGCGGCTGCTGTTCAAGGAGGCGGTCCTCGAGCGCTACACCCTCGACAACCTCGGCTTCGAGGAGGATCAGCGCGAGGCCTTTATGAAGGCCATCCGCCGGCCGTGGGGCATGGTGCTGCTGACCGGGCCCACGGGAAGCGGGAAATCGACGACCCTGCATACGGCCATCAAGGCGATCAAGTCGCCCCGCAAGAATATCGTCACCGTCGAAGATCCGGTCGAGTACCGCCAGCCTGGCATCCAGCAGGTGCAGGTCAAGAGCGACATCGGCTTCGACTTCTCGCGCTCCCTCCGGGCGATCCTGCGCCAGGACCCGGACATCATCATGATCGGTGAGATCCGCGACCAGGAGACGGCCCAGATCGCCGTCAAGGCGGCGCTGACGGGCCATCTGGTGCTCTCGACGCTGCACACCAACGACGCGGTTTCGACGCTGGTGCGGCTCGTGAACATCGGGGTGGAGCCCTTCCTCGTCGCCTCCGCCGTGAACATCGCGGCCGCCCAACGACTCGTGCGCAAGGTCTGCAAGGACTGCAAGGAGCCGTACACGCCGTCCGCCGACGAGCTGGCCTTGTTCGCGCCCGACCCGGGGCCCAAGGTCCTCTATCGGGGGCGCGGATGCGAGAGCTGCCGAAATGTCGGGTACGCGGGCCGCATGGCGCTCTATGAGGTCTTCACGGTCAACGCCGAGGTCCGCCGCATGGTCATCGACGGGGCCGACGGCGACACGATCCAGAAGTACGCCAAGGACTCCGGAATGATGAGCCTCAAACAGTCGGGATACCGCCACGCTGCCCGGGGCCATACCTCGCTGGAAGAGGTCCTCGCCGTGGTGGCCGACCAGGACTAGGACAATGCCGGTATTCGAGTACGAAGTGGCGGATCGGCGCGGCGCCGTGGTGCGCGGACGGGCGGAAGCTCAGGAGCAGGCCGATCTGATCATCCGCTTCCGCGAGCAGGGGCAGACGGTGCTGGCGCTCAAGCCCGCGGCCGGCGGGACCACGGGGGCCGGGATGAGCCTGGGGCCCATCCTCGAGGGCTTCCGTCTCTCGCTCAAGCGCTTCTCGACGGGTGTGAAGATCAGCACCCTGGTGCTGTTCACGGGCCAGATGGCCGCGATGCTGGGCGGCGGCCTCCACCTCGTGCGCATCCTGACCGCCCTCGCCGCGGAGGCCGCCAACAAGAACTTCAGGAAAGCGCTCGAGGAGATCCGGGACTCGATCACGAGCGGCTCGACATTCGCCGACTCATTGGGCCGCCACCCGCACATCTTCAACTCGCTCTACGTGTCGGTGGTCCGGGCCGGCGAAGTCTCGGGCTCGCTCCCCGTGGTCCTCGACACGTTGACGACCTACCTCGAAAAGGCGGACTCGCTGCGGCGCAAGATCAAAGGAGCCATCACCTATCCGGCCGTCATCCTGTCCGTGGCGATCCTCATTGTGATCGTCATGATCATGAAGATCGTTCCGGTCTTTCAGGGCGTGTACGCCAAGGCGAACGCGGTGCTGCCGCTGCCGACGCGCGTCCTGATCATGGTGAGCGACGCCTTCCGGGATTACTTCCTGCTGGTCTTTCTCGGCTTCGTCTTCGCCTTCACCGTGCTCTTTGCCTTCGCCCAGACCAATGTGGGGAACCACGTCTTCGCGAAGTTCCGGCTGCGGATGCCGATCTTCGGCTCGCTGATCCGCAAGGCCATCATGGCCCGGACCTGCCGAACGCTCTCGGTGCTGCTCAACGCCGGTATCCCGCTGATGGAGGCGATGGAGACCGTCTCCCGGGTCGTCGGCAACGTCATCATCGAGGAGGCGCTCGCCGCCGCGACGCAGCGCATGCGTGACGGCGGCACCATCGCCGAGACGCTGCGCCAGACCGGACACTTCCCCGGCATGGTCACCCAGCTCGTGTCCACCGGCGAGGAGAGCGGGACCTTGCCTTCCATGCTGGCCAAGGCCGCCGAGTATTACGAGCAGCAGGTGGACCAAACGGTGGCCACGCTGTCCACCCTGATCGAGCCGCTGATGATCGTGATCATGGGCGGCATCGCCGGCAGTATCATCTTCGCTCTGTACATGCCGATCTTCATGCTCGGCAAGGCGCTGCAAGGTCAGCACTAGGGTCGGGCGAGGGGCGATGGCGGTTCCAACCTCCGCGTATCGCGTCTCGCTCCGACTGTACGTCGTCTTCTCGCTGTTGATGCTGGTCTCGGCCGCTCTCAGCGGTCTCCTGCTCCTCTACCTCGCCCGCCCCTTCGCCAGCGAGCTGTCCAGCCACCAGGCGACTCAACTCACGGTCCTCCTCTTCACCGGCGCCGCCGTGGCCGGGGCCATGGCCGCGGTGGGCGGCCTCTTCGTGGGCATGCGGTTCGCGGGGCGCATTCGGGGCATCGTCGAGCGGGCCGAGGCGCTCTCGCAGCAGACGGGGACACCGCCGCCCCCGGCCCGGGTCCGCGACGAGCTGGGCGCGCTGGACGCCGCCGTGGGGCGCCTGACCCTGTCCATGGACCGTTTCGTGCGGGACAGCGATATTCTCGCGCGGCTTCCCGAGGGCATGGTGCTGCTCGACCCGAAGGGAGCGCTCCTGTCTTTCAACACGACGGCCGAAGCGCTGCTGGGGCTCAAGCTCGAGCGGTTCCGGGGCATCCCGATCCTGTCGGCCGGCGGGCCGTTCCCGCTCGAGGCCGGCAACGAATCACTGGCGCGTCTGCTCGAGGACACGCCGGAGACCGGGCATCGCGTCCAGCTCAACGAGGTCGCCGCGACCACGACGGCGGGCATCTCGCTCCTGCTGGAGATCACCACGCAGCGTCGGGACTGGGGGGCCGCGTCGACCGCCCAGGTCCTGGTCTTCCGCGACGCCTCGGAGAAGCGCCGAATCCGGGACGAGATCCGCCGTGCCGACCAGCTTGCCTTCCTGGGCGGCTTGGCCGCGCGCATCGCTCACGAGATTCGCACGCCGCTGGCGACGATCCGGGGGCTGCTGGAGCTGCTGCAGGCCGACCTCCCGCACTCCGACACGCGCCGGCAGTACATCGACCGGGTGCTGCAAGCGGTGGACCGGCAGGACCGCCTCGTGGAAAACCTGCTGACGCTGAGCCACCCGGAGCCGGAAACCTGGCAGGCCGTCGCCATCCCCGACCTCTTCGACGATCTGATGAGCATCCTGCCGAAGGACCCGCGGCTGCATGTGTCCTTCGACGACTCGGCGCCGCTGCCCCCCGTCTGGGGTGATCCCTTCCGGCTGGGCGAGGTGTTCACGAACCTGATTCGCAACGCGCTGGAAGCGGCGCCCGAGGACGGCACCGTGGACATCTGGGGCGAGACCGGCGGCCCCGATCGCGTGCGCGTCTTTGTGCGAAATCCGGGCGCGGGCATTCCACCCGAGCTCCGGGAGCGCATCTTTCATCCGTTCTTCACGACCAAGGCGCGCGGCACGGGCCTCGGGCTGGCTATTGCCCGCCAGATCGTCGAGGCCCACCGCGGCAGTCTCCGGTTGGTCCTCGACGGCGGTGAGGCGACGACGTTCGTGGTCGATCTGCGGACCACCGCGCCGGTGCTGGCCGCGGGGAAGGCATAGTCCGTGGCGGAGCACATCGTCATCTGCGAGGACGACGAAGACCTGGCCTTCGTCCTCCGCGAGGCTCTCGTCCGCAAGGACTACGAGGCCGAGGTCGCGCCCACCGCGGGTGCACTGCTGGAGAAGCTCCGGACCGGCGCGTGGGATCTCATCCTGCTCGACGTGCGCCTGCCCGATATGGACGGCCTCGACGCCATCCCCAAGTGCCGCGACCTCGCGCCGGAGACGCCCATCATCGTCATGACCGCGCACGGCACGCGGCAGATCGCCATGGAGGCGATCACGCGCGGGGCATACGACTTTTTCACCAAGCCGCTGAAGATGGCCGAGTTCCAGGTTGTGGTGGCGCGCGCCCTAGACCGGCGGCGGCTGCAGCTTCAAGTCAAGGCGCTGCGCGCCGGCCAAGGGACCGGCTTCGAGGAGCTGATCGGACGTAGCGACTCCCTCAAGCGGGTGCTCGACATGGCCCAGCGCGCTGCGCCCACGGATCTCACGGTGCTGATCGAGGGCGAAAGCGGCACCGGCAAGGAAGTGCTGGCCCGGGCTATCCACCGGCTGAGCTCCCGGAAGGACGGCCCCTTCATCCCGGTCAACTGCGCCGCGATCCCAGAGGGCCTGCTCGAGTCCGAGTTGTTCGGTCACGAGCGCGGGGCCTTCACCGGAGCCATCCGGGCGCGGCCCGGACGGTTCGAGCTGGCCAAGGACGGCACGCTCTTCCTGGACGAGATCGGTGACATGCCACTGGCGATGCAGTCCAAGATTCTCCGGGCCCTTCAGGAGCGGGAGTTCGAGCGCGTGGGGGGCACCCGATCGATCGCGGCCGACGTCCGCGTCATCGCGGCCACGCATCGTGATCTGGACGTCGCCGTGACGCAGGGGAGCTTCCGCCAGGATCTCTTCTACCGCCTGCAGGGGGTGCGGCTGCGGCTTCCCGCCCTGCGCGAGCGGATCGACGATCTGCCCCTGCTGGTGACCCACCTGCTCGACCGCGCCGCTCAGCGGCTGTGGCGCCAGCCGGCGACGGTCTCGACCGAGGCGCTGCGCTGTCTCTGGACCTATGCCTGGCCCGGCAATATCCGCGAGTTGCAGCACGTGCTCGAGGGCGCGATGGTGCTGTCCGACGGCACGATTCTTCCCGAGCATTTGCCGCCCGCCGTCCAGCGCGGCGCCCAGGCCCAGCCCGGCGCGGAGGCCGGCCCCGCGATCGGAGGCTCGCTCGACGAGGCGCTGGAGGAGTGGGAGCGCCGCGCGATCCTCGAGGCCCTCCAGAAGGCCAATGGCGTGCAGGCGCGCGCGGCGAAGATTCTCGGGATTTCCGAGCGCAGTCTCTGGTATCGGGTGAAGAAGCTCAAGATCCAGGTGCGGACCGCGGAGGACGGCATCCCGTCCGCATGAGCTCCCTGGCCGAAGCCGTCGCCGCGCTCGTGGGGCGGCTCACCCATCTCGAAGAGCCAGTCGTCTCGGTCATCTCCCGCCTGCTGGTTATCCTGGCCTACCTGCTGATCACCGTCTTGCTCTATCGGGGCGCCAGCCATCTGGTCGACCGCGTCCTCCGTCCGCTCGAGACGGCCGTCGACGACCTTGGCAAGGTGCAGCGCGCCCAAACGCTGCGCCCGCTGATGAAAAACGTCGCCCTCTACTCCCTGTCCTTTCTCGCGCTGGTCGTGGTCCTCCGCGAGGTCGGCGTCGACATCCAGGCGCTGGTGGTCTCGGCCGGCGTCCTCGGGCTGGCCGTGGGGCTCGGCGCCCAGACGCTCATCAAGGACGTCATCACAGGGTTCTTCATCCTGTTCGAAGGGCTCGTCGGCGTGGGGGATGTCGTCGAGGTGGGCGGCCACACCGGGACCGTCGAGGCCATCGGCCTCCGCGTGACCAAGATGCGGCTGCTCAACGGAGCCCAGCGCATCGTCCCCAACGGCGAGCTGACGCAGTTCATCAACTACACGCGCGGGTGGGCGCGCGCGGTGGTGGATGTGAGTCTGGGCTACGAGAGCGACGTGGGACGCGCGCTCAAGGTCCTCGAGCGCGTGGGCCAGACCTGGGCCGATGAGACCGGGCAGGCGCTCGAACCACCGGAAGCCCAGGGCGTCATCCGGTTCGGCGAGAGCGACCTCCAGCTGCGGCTCATGATCAAGGTCAACGCGCGCCGGCGCGACGAGACCGAGCAGGATCTCCGACGCCGTATCAAGGAAGCCTTCGAGCGCGAGGGCATTCCGTTTCCGCAGCGCGTCGTGTATCTTCAAAGCAAGGCCGCCCCATGAGCTTACGCAAAGCCGTCTTCCCCGCCGCCGGACTCGGCACGCGATTCCTACCGGCCACCAAGGCGCAGCCGAAAGAGATGCTGCCGCTCGTGGACAAGCCCACCATCCAGTACGTCGTCGAGGAAGCCGTGGCGTCCGGGCTGGACGAGATCATCCTGGTTACCGGACGCAACAAGCGCGCCATCGAGGATCACTTCGACGCGGCCTTCGAGCTCGAGTATTACCTCCAGGACCGCGGCAAGCTGGAAGAGCTGGCTCAGATCAAGACGATCTCAGAGCTGGCCTCTGTGTCCTACGTGCGCCAGAAGGAGCCGCTCGGGCTCGGCCATGCCATCCTCTGCGCGCGGCCCCTGGTGGGCAACGAGCCCTTTGGCGTCTTCCTCGGCGACGACATCATCGTCTCGCGCGTGCCATGCATGCGCCAGCTCCTCGACGTCTTCGAGCGCCACGGGGGCCCCGTGCTGGCCGTGATGCGAATTCCACGCGAGGAAATCGGGCGGTACGGCGTCATCGCTCCCCGCGGCCTCGGCGGCAACGTCTACGAGGTGCAGGACCTCGTGGAAAAGCCCGACCCGCGGGACGCGCCTTCGGATCTGGCCATCATCGGCCGCTACGTGCTGACGCCCGATGTCTTCCCCATCCTCGAGGACACGCCGCCGGACTCCCGGGGAGAGATCCAGCTCACCAATGGCCTGCGCGTGCTGCGCGGCCAGCGGCCCATCTATGCCGTCGAGTTCGAGGGCAAGCGCCACGACACCGGCGAGAAGCTGGGATTCCTCAAGGCCACCGTCGAATTCGCCCTGGCCCGTCCCGACCTGTCCGATGCGTTCCGGACTTACCTGAAGTCGCTGGACCTCTAGCGGCAGTAGCAGAAACGTCTTGTAGCGCGGGCGTTTGCACCCCGTTGGGGCCACCGCCCTTGATTGACTTCCCCCGACCTTTCTGGGACAATCCGTCCACTCCGGGGTGGTTGGAGGCCCCGAATCCGTATGGCGAACCATCCCAAGCGCCCCTTCCACGTCGCGTCCGAGCCCGAGATCAAGGCGGGCGAAGTCTCCGACGTCTACTTCGAGCGCACCGTACAGATCCTCAAAGCCAAAGGGATCACCAAGCGCGTCAAGGCCGAAATCCGCCTCAAGAGCTTCCCCCAGCCGGATTGGACCTTCGGCGTCCTGGCCGGCATCGAGGAGGCGGCCGCGCTGCTGGAAGGATTGCCCGTTGATGTCGCGGCGATGGACGAGGGCACCCTCTTCGGGCCCCACGAGCCCGTGCTCGTAATCGAAGGCGTCTACACCGAGTGGGCCCAATACGAGACCGCGCTGCTGGGTCTCCTCTGCCAGGCATCCGGGATCGCGACCAAGGCAGCCCGCTGCAAGCGAGCGGCCGGCGATCGCCAGGTGATCTCCTTCGGCGCGCGGCGCATGCACCCGGCCCTGGCGCCAATGATCGAGCGCAACGCCTTCGTGGGCGGCTGCGACGGCGTGGCAGTCACGAAGTCCGCCGAGCTGATCGACGCCGATCCGACGGGCACCATCCCACACGCGCTGGTGCTCCTGTTCGGGGACACGGTGGCGGCGCTCAAGGCCTTCCATGAGGTCGTCGATTCCAAGGTGCGGCGGGTGGCGCTCATCGACACGCTCCAGGACGAGAAGTTCGAGGCGATCCGCGTGGCCCAAGCCCTTGGCAAGGATCTCTACGCCGTGCGCCTCGACACGCCGTCGTCCCGCCGCGGCGACTTTTATCAGATCCTCAGCGAGGTCCGCTGGGAGCTCGACATCCGCGGCTTCGAGCAGGTGAAGATTCTGGCCTCGGGCGGCATCGACGAGTACGAGATCCTCAAGCTGAACCCGTTCGTGGACGGCTACGGCGTCGGGACGTCGATCGCCAACGCGCCGGTGCTCTCCTTCGCCCTCGACATCATGGAGATCGAGGGCCGGCCCATGGCCAAGCGCGGGAAGCGCTCAGGCGCGAAGCAGGTGTGGCGGATGCCCGGCGCCGTGGAGAACGTCGTGCTCCCCGCCTCCAAGCCGGCGCCGCTCGGGCGGGATGGGCGCGCAGCCGAAGCGCTGCTCAAGCCGCTGATCACGGGCGGCCGGATCGCGCGCGATCTGCCGCCGCCGAGGACCATCCGCGAGCACGTGCTGGAGCAGATGTCGCGCATCGCCATCAACCCGACCCGAGACCGCGGGCTACGGTCGGATTTCTAGCAGGATGCGGAAAAACTCGCAGGCCGATCAAAAGGGTCCAGATGCGAGGCGGCGAGGGAGGCCGCTGCCCGAGGCGTACTGGCTGTACGTTGAGGGCGGCGGCGACCGAGCCAACGAAGCAGATGGGCCTTTTTCAGCGGCCTGCTAGGCGCGGGTGATGGCATGGGCGTCCTCGACGACATCGTCATCCACAAGCGCGCCGAGTTGGTCGAGCGTCGTGCCTGCCGCCCGCTGGGAGCGCTCGAGGCTGAATGCCGCGGGCTGCCCGGCGCGCTGGACTTCGAAGGCGCGCTAAGACCTGCGGCCGGGCAGCGCGTCCGGCTCATCGCCGAAGTCAAGAAGGCCTCCCCGTCACAGGGCGTGATCCGAGCGGATCTTGATCCCGCCGTTCAGGCGCGGACCTACGCCGGCGCGGGCGCGGCGGCCGTCTCGGTGCTGACCGACGCGAAGTACTTCCGCGGCAGCCTCGAGGACCTCATCGCGGTCCGGCGAGCGGTGCGCGTGCCGATCCTCCGTAAGGAATTCATCGTCGACGAGTATCAGCTCTGGGAGTCACGCGCGGCCGGCGCGGATGCCGTGCTGCTCATCGTGGCGGCGCTCGACGGCGGTGCGCTCGGGGACCTACTCCATGCCGCCAAGGGCGTGGGGCTCGGAGCGCTGGTCGAGGTCCACACCGCGGCCGAACTCGAGCACGCCCTGCGGGTGGCGGCGCCGGTGATCGGCGTCAACAACCGGGACCTCCAATCGCTCGCCACCACGCTGGACACCTCACTCGATCTCCTGCCGCGAATTCCGCCGGGACCGGTGGCGGTGAGCGAAAGCGGGATCTTCACGGCGGCGGACGTGGAGCGCGTCGTCGGGGCGGGCGCTCACGCCGTCCTGGTCGGCGAGGGCTTGGTCCGAGCGCTGGACGTGGGGGCCAAGGTGCGCGAGCTGCTCCTGGTCGCATCTTCCCTCTCCCCCCGCGGGGAAGAGGGTCAGGGTGAGGGGCGAGCGCTGAAATGATCCGGGTCAAGATCTGCGGCATTACCAATGCCGAGGACGCCCATCTGGCCGTGGAGGCGGGGGCCGATGCGCTGGGGTTCATCTTCGTCGAGGGCACCCCGCGCTACATCGACCCCGCCGCGGCCGCGGCCATCATCCGTTGGCTCCCGCCATTCCTCACCCCGGTCGGCGTGTTCTGGGATCACGCGGCCGGGCACGTCAAGGCGGTGGCCGAGGCGTGTGGGCTTCGCGCGCTCCAGTTCCACGGGGACGAGAAGCCCGAGGATCTCACCGGCTATGGCCTGCCGATCATCAAGACCATCAAGCTGCCCGCCGTGTCGACGATCGAGGGCCTGCCCGAATACCGCGTGCGCGAGTCCTTCGAGGTGCTGCGGTATGGCACGGTGACCAGCGCCGTGCTTCTGGACACGGCGGCGCAGTGGAGCGAGGGCGAGGCCCGAGAGCCCATCGAGTGGCCCGAGGCCGCCCGCATCGTCGACACCTACCGGCACAAGCCGCGGCCGCGGGTCATTCTCTCCGGTGGGCTCACCCCCGAGAACGTGGCTCGGGCCGTCGCCGTCGTGAAGCCGTATGCGGTGGACGTGAACTCGGGCGTGGAGCTCCGCCCCGGCAAGAAGGATCCCGACAAGGTGCGCCGCTTCATCAGGCGCGCGCGGGCGGCCTTCGTGGAGGACGCGTGATCCGGCTCGATCCCGGCGCGCTTCCGGATGCCGCCGGCCACTTCGGCCGCTTCGGCGGACGCTTCGTCCCTGAGACCCTGATGGTGCCATTGATCGAGCTGGACAAGGCGTATCGAGCCGCCCGGCGCGACCCGCGTTTTCGTGCCCGGCTGAAGCATCTGCTCTCGACGTACGCGGGGCGGCCGACGCCGCTGTACTTCGCCGAGCGACTCACGCACCACTGCGGCGGCGCGCGCATCTACCTCAAGCGCGAGGATCTCTGCCACACGGGGGCACACAAGATCAACAACGTGCTGGGGCAGGCCCTGCTGGCCGTGCGCATGGGCAAGAAGCGGATCATCGCCGAGACCGGCGCCGGGCAGCACGGGGTAGCCTCGGCGACGGCCGCCGCGCTGATGGGACTCGAGTGCGAGGTCTACATGGGCAGCGTCGACGTCGAGCGTCAAGCGCTCAACGTGTTCAGGATGAAGCTGCTGGGCGCCACGGTGATCCCGGTCGAGAGCGGCTCGCGAACGCTCAAGGATGCCGTGAACGAAGCGCTGCGCGACTGGGTCACCAACGTGCGCACGACCTATTATCTGCTCGGCTCGGCCATGGGCCCGCACCCGTATCCCATGATGGTGCGCGACTTCCACCGGGTGATCGGGGAAGAAGCGCGCGCCCAGGCCAAGAAGGCGACCGGGCGCCTCCCGGATCTCCTCGTTGCCTGCGTCGGCGGCGGCTCAAACGCCATCGGGCTCTTCTGGCCCTTCATCCGCGACGCGCGCGTCCGGATCGTGGGCGTGGAGGCCGGAGGCCACGGCGTGTCGAGCGGCAAGCACGGCGCCTCGCTCGGCGCGGGCGCCGTGGGCGTGCTCCACGGCAGCATGAGCTATGTGCTTCAGAACGACGACGGGCAGGTCGCCGAGGCGCACTCGATCTCCGCGGGCCTCGACTACCCAGGCGTCGGCCCGGAGCACTCCTACTACAAGGACGTGGGCCGCTTCGAGTACGTCTCGGTGACGGACGCCCAGGCGCTCGAGGGGTTCCAGGCCCTGGCGCGGCTCGAAGGCATCATGCCGGCGCTCGAGTCGGCGCACGCGGTGGCCTACGCGATGCGGGCCGCCGCCCGGATGAAGAAGACGCAGAGCGTCGTGGTGGGGCTGTCCGGCCGGGGAGACAAGGACGTGCACACCGTCGGCCAGGCCTTGGGCGGCAACGGCGACCGGGGCACACCATGAGCCGACTTGCCGCGACCTTCACGATACTGAGACAGCGCGGGGAGCGGGCCCTCATTCCCTACTTCACGGCCGGTGACCCCTCGCTCGGCGTGACGCGGCGGCTCGTCGTCGAGGCGGCCAAGCGTGGCGCGGATATCATCGAGCTCGGCGTCCCGTTCTCCGATCCGCTGGCCGACGGCCCCGTGGTGCAGCGCGCGACGCAGCGCGCGCTCGCCGGCGGCGTCACGCTGCCGCGCGTGCTGGAGCTCGTGAGGGAGATGCGCGGGGAGGTGACGACGCCGCTCGTCTTCCTCTCCTACTACAATCCCATCCTCGCGTTCGGGCTCAAGGCCTTCTGCCGCACGGCCGTGGAGGCGGGAGTGGACGGCGTGATCGTCGCGGACCTGCCGCCCGAGGAGGCCGGGCCTCTGCACGGCGAGGCCGACGCCGCCGGGCTCGAGCTGATCCACCTGGTGGCGCCGACATCCACGCCGGATCGCATGCGCATGATCGCCAAGGCCACCGGCAGCTTCATCTACATGGTGTCGCTCACCGGCGTGACGGGAACGCGGGCCGAGCTCCCGCCCGATCTGGCCCAGCACCTGCGCGTGCTCCGCGGTATCACGACCAAGCCCGTCTGCGTGGGCTTCGGCATCAGCGGGCCGGAACAGGCGGGCGCCGTCGCCCGCTTCGCGGACGGCGTCATCGTCGGCTCGGCCATCGTCAAGCTGGTGGAGCGGTACGGCGGCTCGCCCGAGCTGCTGACTCAGGTCGGCGATTTCATCGCCGCGCTCAAGAAACCGCTGAGGAGCTAGCCATGGCGTGGTTCTGGAAGTCGAAAGACGAAGAGGGCGAGGCGCAGCCCAAGAAAGTCGTCATCGCCGAAGGCCTCTGGGTCAAGTGCGAGTCCTGCAAGGAGATCGTGTACCGCGCCGAGGTGGATCGCGCGGGCCGCGTCTGTCCCAAGTGCCGCTACCCATTTCGCATCTCGGCCCGCGAGCGCATCGCCTCGCTGGCGGACGAGGGCTCGTTCGAGGAGCGCGAAGCCGTCCTCCGCTCGCGCGACCCGCTCGGATTCAAGGATACGAAGAAGTACGTCGACCGGCTCAAGGCCGCCCGGAGCAAGACCGGTCTCGAGGAGGCCGTCGTCACCGGCCTGGCCCGGGTCGGGGGCTATCCGGTGACGCTCGCGGTGTTCGAGTTCGCCTTCCTCGGCGGCAGCATGGCGTCCGTCGTGGGCGAAAAACTCACGCGCGCCATCGAGCTCAGCATCCAGAAGCGCCTGCCGCTCATCATCGTCTCCGCCTCCGGTGGCGCGCGCATGCAGGAGGGCATCCTGTCGCTCATGCAGATGGCCAAGACCTCGGCCGCGCTGCAGCGGCTGGCGGCCGAGCGGCTGCCGTACATCTCGCTGCTCACGGACCCGACGACCGGCGGCGTCACCGCGAGCTTCGCCATGCTCGGCGATATCGCCTTGGCCGAGCCTCGCGCGTTGATCGGCTTCGCCGGCCCCCGGGTCATCGCCGAGACCATTCGCCAGCCGCTGCCCGAGGGCTTCCAGCGCTCCGAGTTCCTGCTGGAGCACGGCCAGCTCGACCTCGTGGTCGAGCGGCGCGAGCTCCGGGAGACCCTGCGCCGCATCCTCGCGTTCTTCGCAGGCCGCAGCCCCGCGCCGGTGGCATGACCTATCGCGAAGCCGTCGGCCGGATCCTCGCGCTGCGCGGCGGGGAGCTGGCGGGCATGCGGCAGGGGCTCGAGCGCATCCACGCTCTGCTCGACGCCATCGGCAATCCGGAGCGGGCCTTCGCCATCGTCCAGGTTGGCGGCACCAACGGCAAAGGCTCGATCTCGGCGATGCTGGCGGCTATTCTCACGGCCGCGGGTCGGCGCGTCGGCCTCTACACCTCGCCCCATCTGATCGATTTCCGGGAGCGCATCCGGGTGGGGGGCCAGCCCATCTCCGAGGCCGATGTGGTGGACGGCGTCGAGGCGCTGGGGACGCTGGTGGCGAGGCTGGACGCCACCATGTTCGAGGCCGCCACGGCGCTGGCCCTCGATTATTTCGCGCGCGAAGGCGTGGACATCGCCGTGCTCGAAGTGGGGCTCGGCGGCCGGCTCGACGCCACCACCGTTGGCGAGCCGCTCATCGAGGTGGTGGGACAAATCGATTTCGATCACGAGGCATATCTCGGGGACACGCTCAGCGCCATCGCCGGGGAGAAGGCCGCCATCATCCGCAGCGGGGTCGCGCTGGCCGCGCGCCAGGCGCCCGAGGCGGAAGCCGTGCTGATTCGGCGGGCGGCGGCGGCCCGCGTGCCCCTGCTCCTCGAGGGCCGCGACCTTCACGTCGCGATCCGGGCTGCGAGCCTCGACGGCCAGCGCCTCGATTTGGCCGGGCCCGGCTGGCGGCTCGACGACGCGCGCTGCGCGATGCTCGGCGCATACCAGCCGGGCAATGCGCTGCTCGCGGCGGCGGCCGCCCACGAGCTCCACGCGGCCGGCGCGGCCATTCGAGCAGGCCTGGGCGCCGTTCAATGGCCGGGCCGCTTCCAGGTCCTGGGACGCGACCCCGTCCTCGTCCTTGACGGCGCCCATAATCCCGCCGGCGCGCGCGCGCTGGCAACCTCCTTGCGCGCCTACTTTCCCGATCAGCCCGTGACGTTCGTGGTGGGTATGCTCGCGGACAAGAACGCGGCCGGCATACTGGCCGCCCTCGAGCCCCTGGCCGAGCGATGGATATTCACCGCCTCTTCCAACCCGCGGTCGGCGGCGCCCGAATTGCTGCGAGCGCTGCTGCCCTCGGGTGGCGCGCGCGCTCAGATCGCGAAGTCGTCGCGCGAGGCCCTAGCGCTGGCCATGCGGCCTCCCCGAACCCCTATAGTTTGTGTCGCGGGGTCTCTCTCTCTCATCGGAGAAGTTTTGGCTCAAGCCCCTGAAAAACAAGATATTCTTTGCCGCACTCCGGGCCGCTGATAGCATGGAAGTCCATGCCCCCAAAGCCCTGCGAGGCCAGAGGCATGCTGCGCCCTAACGCGGTTCGGAGCCTCATCGGCTTCCTGCTGGCCGCGGCGCTATGGCTTACCTCCCTCCCGCCGGCTTGGGCTCAGGCTCCTCCCTCCAAGAGCCCCGTCACGATCAGAGCCGGCGGGCAGGAAACCAGCATCGTCGCCGATCAGATCCAGCAAGTCGGCGGCGCCACCGACCTCACCATCGCCGTGGGCAATGTGGAGATCACGCGCGGCAATACCCGGCTGCTGGCCGACCGTGTTGAGCTGAACCGCGACACGGGGGAGGCGGTGGCCCAGGGCAAGGTCGTCTTCTTCGACGGCGGCGACCGGCTCATCGGAGATCGGATCGATTACAACCTCAAGACGGGCACCGGGGTGGTCCACAACGGCTCGGCCTTCTCGGCGCCCTACTATCGCCTTTCCGGAGAGCGGATGGAGCGGGTGGGCGAGGGCGTCTACAGTGTCCGCCGGGGTGTGTTCACCACATGCGAGGGCGACGACCCGAGCTGGTCCGTCCGTCTCGGCTCCGCCACGGTCGAGCTGGACGAGATCGTTTACGGAACCGACGCGTCCTTCTGGGTCGGCAAGGTGCCGCTCGTGCCGTGGGTGCCGTTTTTCGCCGCCGCCCTTCGCCGCGAGAGGCAGTCGGGCTTTCTCTTCCCCGAGGTCGGCCAGTCATCCCGCAAGGGCTACTTCGCCAAGGTGCCCTACTACTGGGTCATCAGCGATAGCCAGGACATGACCGTGTCGCTCGAGGCCTTTTCCAAGCGCGGCATCGGCCTCGAGGGCGAGTACCGCTACATCCTGTCCCGGGATGCCGGCGGCCAGTTCAGCGGCTTCGGTATCCACGAGGGCTTCCGCAGCACCCGCGACGGCATCGGCCTCCCGGAGAATCGCGGGTTCGCCTCCTACAAGCACGCCTGGCAGATCGATTCCAGCCTCGCGTTCAAGATCGACGCGAACGTGACCAGTGACGATCTCGTGTATCGCCACTACGCCAACCGGCTCGAAGACCGCGCGCGGCAATTCGCCGAGACCAATGTCTTCCTGACCAAGCGATGGGATACATGGAATCTGGTGGCCAACGTGAAGTGGTACCAGGACCTCACCACGCCCCGGCCCATCGAGCTCCAGCGGGTTCCCGAGATCACGCTCCAGAATATCCGTCAGTCCGTGCCGGGCGTGCCGGGGCTGCTCTACGAGACCAATGCCTCCTATACCCAGTTCGTCCGGTATGCCGGACCGGAAGGGCCGCGGGTGGACCTTCACCCGAGGCTCTTCCTGCCGATCCCTGTCGGCGGTGTCGTCACGCTCACGCCCTTCGTGGGCGGCCGCTCCACCTTCTACAACCAGCGAGTCGTGGGGGAGCACGTGAGCAGGGACGGCGTCACCATCCAAGACTCGGTCAATGACGATCGGGTGCGGCTGCAGGCCGAGGCTGGCCTCGACGCCGAGAGCCGGATCTCGCGCGTGTATATCCTGAACGGCGCCGGCGGCATCTCCGCGCTGCAGCACTTGATCGAGCCGCGCGCTAGCTTCATCGAGATCTGGGGTATCAACCAGAAGGCCATGCCGACGTACGACCCCGGCTTCAGGACAGGGACCGGGATCGATCCTGGTTACGAGCGACGCGCGGGCATCGATCGGCTCGGCCGGGCCAATGAGGTGACCTACTCGATCACCAACCGGCTGAATGCCAAGACCGTGTCGGGTCCCGACGCCCAGGCGGTGCGCTGGGAGCTGGCGAAGCTGGTGCTGAGCCAGACGTACAACTTCAATCCGAGGAGCGAGCCCTTCGGCGACCTCTACGGCGACTTGGGCGTGCAGCCGAGCCAGCAGCTCCGCTTCCATGCCGACGCCCGGTACAATGTCTACAATCTCGGCCTGCGCGAAGCCAACGCGGACATCGCCGCGATGTTCCGCGACTTCTCGGTTTCGGTCGGGCCGCGCTTCAACGAGCAGGCGCGCGAGCGCACAATCAAGGCGGAGGCGACGGTCAAGATCACGCGCAATCTGGACCTGCGCGGCGCCACGTTCTTCGACGTGACCAATGGCCTGCCGGTCGAAGCCCGCGGCGGCTTCGACTGGCGCTTCGACTGCTGGGCGATTATGGTGGAATACATCAATCGCCATCGGGACGAAAACGAGCTCCGGTTCTCGATCAACCTCCTCGGATTGGGCCAGACCGGCAGCACGGCCAGGGCGGCGGGCTTCTGATGATCCCGCAGATCGATCTCAAGCGTCAGCATGACGCCCTTCGGGCCGAGCTGCTCGAAGCCGCGGGGCGCGTGCTCGACTCCTGCCGGTTCATCCTCGGGCCCGAGGGCCAGGCCCTCGAGGGGGAATTGGCCGCCTTCTGCGGCGCCCAGCACGGCGTCGGAGTCAACTCGGGTACGGACGCCCTGCTGCTGGCGCTCAAAGCCGTGGGCGTGCAGCCGGGCGACGAGGTGATCACCCCGGCCTTCTCGTTCGTGGCTTCTGCCAGCACCATCGTGATGGCGGGCGCCGTGCCAGTCTTCGTCGACATCGATCCCGAGACCTTTAATCTCGACCCGGCCCGGATCGAAGCGGCGATCACGCCGCGCACCCGCGCCGTCGTGCCCGTACATCTCTACGGCCAGCCGGCGGCGATGGACGCCGTCGCGGCGATCGCCCGCCGCTACACCCTGTCGGTCGTGGCCGATGCCGCCCAGGCCGTGGGCGCGCGGTACGCCGAGCGGGGAGTCGGCGCGTGGGGTGATGCCGTGTGCCTGTCCTTCTATCCCACCAAGAACCTCGGCGCCTGCGGCGACGGCGGCATGGTGCTCACCACGCGCGACGATGTGGCCGAGCGGGTGCGGCTGCTGCGCGACCACGGCGCGCCCCGCAAGTACACGCACGTGGAGCTGGGCTACTCGAGCCGGCTCGATGAGCTGCAGGCGGCCCTCCTGCGCGTCAAGCTCAAGCGGCTGGCCGAGTGGAACGAGACGCGTCGCCGCATCGCCCGGCGCTATGCGGCGCTGCTGGGTGGCCTACCGCTCACGCTGCCCGTCGAGCGGCCGCCCGCGTGGCATGTCTACCACCAATTCACCGTGCGAACGGGCAAGCGCGACGCCCTGGCCGCCGCGCTGGGCGAGCTCGGCGTGGGCACTTCCATCCACTATCCGAGCACGATCCCGGCCCAGCCCGTCTTCGCCCGCGCGGAGGCGACGGGCGCCTGCCCTCGCGCGGAGCAGGCCGCAGCCGAGGTGCTGTGCCTGCCCTGCTATCCCGAGCTCACCGACGAGCAAGTCGCGCGCGTGGCCGAGGCCGTTACCCAGGCCGTTGCCCGCGTGTGCTAGATGTTCGAGCCGAGACATGGCGGAGGTGCCGCAGGCACGAGCATGGCGAGGCGAGGCCCAGAACTAGGAGATCTTGCATGAACGCCGTCGCGACCGAGCTCAAGCAGCGGCTCGACAGCCACGCGGCAACCGTGGGCATCATCGGCCTGGGATACGTCGGCTTGCCGCTCGCGGTCGCCTTCGCGAAGACCGGCTTCCCGGTGATCGGGGTCGACGCCGACCCCAGCCGCGCCGAGCGCATCGGCGCCGGGGTGAGCCCGATCGAGGACGTGCCCAGCGCCGATCTGGCCACCCTCGTCCAAGGCAAGCGGCTCGTGGTCAAGCCCAGCGTCGACTCCCTGGGCGAAGCCGACGCGATCGTGATCTGTGTGCCGACGCCCCTGGGAAAATCCAAGGACCCGGACATCTCCTTCATCGTCGCGGCCGCGGATGCCGTGGCGGGAATCCTCCGGCCGGGTCAGCTGGTGGTGCTCGAATCCACGACCTTTCCGGGCACCACCGAGGAGGTGCTGCTGCCGCGCTTCAGCGGGGCCGGCATGGCCGTCGGCGAGCAGTTCTTCGTCGCGTTCTCGCCGGAGCGCATCGATCCGGGCAACCGCACGTACGACCTCACGCGCATTCCGAAAGTCGTGGGAGGCGTGACTCCCGCCTGCAGCGAGCTGGCGCAGGCCCTCTACGGGCAGATCATCGAGCGCGTCGTGCCGGTCTCCTCACCGCAGGTCGCGGAGATGGTCAAGCTGTTCGAGAACATCTTCCGCAGCGTCAACATCGCGCTGGTCAACGAGCTGGCCATCATGTGCCGGCGACTCAGGATGAGCGTATGGGAAGTCATCCACGCGGCCTCGACCAAGCCCTTCGGGTTCATGCCGTTCTACCCCGGGCCCGGCATCGGTGGCCACTGCCTGCCGAGCGATCCCTACTATCTCGCCTGGAAGGCGCGGATGGCGGGCTACGAGGCGCGGTTCATCGCGTTCGCCGACGAGATCAACCGGGGCATGCCGGCCTACGTGCTGCAGCTGGCGACCGACGCCCTCAACGAGCAATCGAAGCCGCTCAAGGGGTCCCGGGTGCTCGCGCTCGGCGTGGCCTACAAGGCCGGCGTCGGCGACGTCCGCGACTCGCCCGCGCTGGAGATCATCGACGCGCTGTTCGTGCGGGGCGCCCAGGTGGAGTACGCGGACCCGCACGTTCCCCACGTGCAGATCGGCAGCCGCCGGCTGACGGCGGTCGCATGGGACCAGGCGGAGCTGTCCCGCTATGACCTCGTGATGGTCCTCACAGGCCATTCCGAATTCGACGCCCGCCGGCTCGTCAGCGAAGCGCGGCTGGTGGTCGACACCCGGAACTTCACCGGCCCCTTGGGCGCGCATCCGCACGTCATCCGGCTCTAGCCGGCCGCCCACGCGTGAAGACGCTCAGCGCCGTCGTCGCGTCGCTGCGCCCGCGCCAGTGGGTCAAGAACCTCTTCGTCTTCGCCGGCCTGATCTTCTCCCAGAACCTCTTCAGCCCGCTGGCTTGGCGCGCGCTCGGCGCCTTCGTGATCTTCTGCGGGCTGTCGGGCGCGATCTACCTCTTCAACGACGTGGCCGATATCGACAAGGATCGCCGGCACCCGCTCAAGCGCCACCGGCCCATCGCCTCGGGCGCCTTGTCGCGGCGCGGGGCGCTGACCCTGGCTGTCCTCCTGCTCGTGTCGAGCCTGACGGCCGCCTTCGCGCTCTCGGATCGCTTCGGGCTGGTGGCCGCGGGCTACGGGGCGCTGCTCATCGCCTACTCGGCCTGGCTCAAGCATCTCGTGATCCTGGACGTGCTCACGGTCGCCGTGGGCTTCGTCCTGCGCGCCGTGGCCGGAGCCGTCGCGGTGGACGTGGAGATCTCGGGCTGGCTGCTGATCTGCACGGTGCTGATCGCCCTGTTCCTGGCGCTCGGCAAGCGGCGCCACGAATACCGCACGCTGCGGGGCGAGGCGGCCGCGCACCGGCCCATCCTGGCCGAGTACAGCGAGGGATTCCTCGATCAGATGGTGGCCGTCGTCACGGCCTCCACGGTCACGGCCTACGCGCTCTACACGATGTCCCCGGAGACCGTGGCCAAGTTCCACACGCGGCTGCTGCCGCTCACGCTGCCGTTCGTGCTCTACGGCGTCTTCCGCTATCTCTATCTGCTCTACCGCCGCGAGCAGGGCGGCAATCCCTCCGATCTGCTGCTGGGTGACCGCGCCCTGCTGGTGAACACGGTGCTCTGGATCATCGCGCTGATCGCCATCATCTACGGGCCGTCGCTCGGTGCCGGGTCATGGCCGGCATGGGCCCACTGAGCGGCGCCGAGCGCTTCGACGCCGTCTCGCGGCTCGAGCCCGTCGGCGGCTGGGGCCGGCACCCGGTGCGCCCCGGGCGGGTCCGGCGGCCGACGCGGCTGGGCCTGCCCGCCCATGAGGCTCCGGTGCTCCCGCGCGGGCTCGGCCGGGCGTACGGCGACGCCGCCGTGCCGTCGGCGGCCGGTGGGCTCGTCATCGAGACCACGCGGGCCGACCGTATCCTCGGCTTCGATCCCGGAACGGGGCGGCTCACATGCGAAGCCGGCCTCAGCCTGGCCGACATGCTGCGCGTCTTCGTGCCGCGCGGCTGGTTCCCGCCGGTGACGCCGGGGACGAAGTTCGTCACGGTGGGCGCCTGCGTCGCCTGCGACGTGCACGGCAAGAACCATCACCGGGACGGCTCCTTCGGGACGTTCGTCGACCGCCTGACGCTGCTGACGGCCGACGGCAGGGACGTGGAATGCGGCCCGTCCACGGAGCCGGAGCTCTTTCTCGCCACGGTGGGCGGCATGGGCCTCACCGGCCTCATCGCCGAGGTGACGCTGCGGCTCCGACGGATCGAATCGCCCTGGGTTGTCCTCGAAACGGAGGCCATGAGCGGGCTCGAGGAGATGCTCGACGGGCTCGGCCGGAGCGCCGCCGAGTGGTCCTATACCGTGGGCTGGATTGACGGCTTCGCGCGCGGCGCCGATCTCGGGCGGGGCCTCCTCATGCGTGGCCGTCACGCCTTGCGCGCCGAAGTCCAGGGCGAGGCGCCGCGCGAGCGGCTCCGGCTCAACGTGCCGATGGACGCGCCGGGATGGCTGCTCACTCCCTGGCTCATGCGCGGCTTCAATCGCGCCTATCGCTGGAGCCACGGCGGCCGCCTTCAACGGCGGCTGGTGTCCTACGACGAGTTCTTCTACCCCCTGGACACAGTGGGCGGCTGGAATCGCCTGTACGGTCCGCGCGGCTTCCTGCAGTTCCAATGCGTTCTGCCGCGGGCCGCCGGCGCCGCACCCGTGGCCGCGCTGCTCGACCGCCTGGCGGCGGCGGGCGCGGCGTCGTTCCTGGCCGTGATCAAGGACTGCGGTCCGGCGGCCGATGCCTATCTCTCCTTCCCGATGGAAGGCATCACGCTGGCGCTGGATCTGCCCTATCGCGGGCCGCTCACCGAGAGCCTCGTTCACGAGCTCAATGCGCTCGTGATCGCGGCGGGTGGACGCGTCTACCTCGCGAAAGACGCGATCACCCGCGCCGAAGACTTCGCGGCCATGATGCCTCGCCTCGGGGAATGGAAAGCGATCCGGGATAAATGGGATCCGGGGCGGCGCTTCCGCTCGGCGCAATCCGTGCGGCTCTTCGGCGATCCGGCGTGAAGGCCGCCTTCGTCGGCGCCACGCGCGGCATGGGACGGGCCCTGGCGCGCCGGATGGCCGGGCGTGGAGACGCGCTCTGCCTGCTGGGGCGCGATCCCGCCGAGCTACGGCTCTCGGCCCGCGATCTCGAAATCCGCGGCGCTCCGGCGCCGGTCACCGTCGCCACGCTCGACCTGGGGCTGCCCGGCGGGTTCGCCGAGGCCCTGGACGCGGCGGACCGGCAATTGGGCGGATTCGATACGCTCGTCGTGACGGGCGGCCTCTTCGGCCGGCAGGAGGAGCTGGCCGCAGAGCCGGCGCGGCTCGAGCGGCTCCTGCACGTCAACTTCACCGGCACCGCCGTCCTCTGCCAGATGGCGGCCGATCGGCTCGCCCGGCGCGGCGGCGGCACCGTCTGCGCGTTCAGCTCGGTGGCCGGCGACCGCGCGCGGCGGAGCAACTATCTCTACGGCGCCTCCAAAGCCGGGCTCTCGGCCTTTCTCGACGGCTTGGGGCATGCCTATGCCCAGCGTGGCGTGAGGGTGGTGTGCGTCAAGCCGGGCTTCGTGAGAACCGGCATGACGGCAGGGCTGCCCGAGCCACCGTTCACCGGCGAGCCCGACGCCGTCGCGGGCACCGTGCTGCGGGCGATGGACCGGGGCTGTCCGGTCGTCTATGCGCCGGGCGTCTGGCGCTGGATCATGCTGGCCGTCCGCGCGCTGCCCCGCGCTGTCATGCGGCGCATCGAGCTCTAGCGCTTCTCCAGGATGGAATAGGCGCCGGAGCGCGCGATGACCCGAAAGGCCGTGCGCACGTAGGCGTCGAAGAGCGCCGCGCCGCTGCCCTCCCCGCCCTCGGGCCGCTCCGGATCCTCATAGCCCGCGTAGAGCACGATGTGGCGCACTTCGGGCCGCTTGAGACGCGCGATCATCTCTTCCTGGATCGCCACCGGTGTGGCCGCTCGTCCCAGGAGCTCGGCGAAGCGCGTCGCCGGCGGGTGGCCCGAGAGAAAATAGAAGCTGACATCGTCCTGCGGGATCGGATGATGGCGCGAGACGCCGACGAAGATCGGCTCCCCCGGCACCGTGAAGCGGTCCACGTATTCGAGGGCGCCGCGCTGGTATTCCTCCAGATCGACACAGCCCGTCCGCGCGAGCGGGGCCGCGCAGATCGGCGGGCGGAACTTGAGCGAGCCGACGACCCAGCGGCTGAAGGGCACGCCGACCCAGAGGAAAGTCAATCCCAGCACCGCCAGCCCGGCCGCAATGGCCCTGAGCCCGACTCGCCGCGGCGCCAGCGCTTTCCACAGCCCGCGGGTGACGAGCATAGCGGCGGGCACGAAGGTCGCCACGGCGTGGATCGGGTCGAAGCGGTAGAAGGCATAGCCGAACAGCGCGAGCCCGATGGCCACGAGGAATACGAGGGCCCAGGTTTCTCGGCGCCCCGCCACAGCCCTGCCCTCGCGCCACCATGATCGGGCGAGGAACGCGATCGTCCAGCCATAGGCGAGCAGCGGCACGTAGAAGTCGGTCCACTGTCCCCATGCCACCCCGACTTGTCCCATCCGCCAGCCGGGCATCGAGACGAGCACGCTGAAGTCCGGGACAAGGCCGGGGAAGGGGATCGTGAGCTGAGCGATGACGACACTGCGCGGGTACACCACCAGCTCGTGCCAGAGGTTCGCCGGCCCCACGCGCCAGAGGAAAAAGAGAGCGGCAGGAATGGTGACAGCCGCCAGCGCGACGGCATACGGGATGAAGCCCGCTGGCCGTCCGAGCCGGCGCCAGGCGCCGAGCAACAAGAGCTCGATCGCCACGTCATAGGCGCCGATGTCCTGGCGGAAGAGCACCGCAACGCCCGCCATCAGCCCCGCCGCGATCAGCCAGCCGCGCCGGGCCCCGGGGAAGGAGGAGAGCACGCAGGCGCCGCTCGCGAGGGCAAAGAGCAGCGCGGGGAACAAGTTGATCCCGTGAAAGCCCGAGGCACCGAGCCTCAGCATGATGAGCAGCGCGGCCACCGCGGCGGGTCCTGCCGGCATCAGGATGCGCGCGAGGCCGAATCCGGCGGCGACCAACCCGGTCCGCACCGCGGCATCCCACATCCGCTCGACGAAGAGCGAATGGCCGAAGGTCTTGAAGAGCGCCGCCACGACGTAGAACTGGGCGGGCAGGTAGTGGAGCTGGAAGTCGCGGTAGGGCAGGTCGCCGCGGAGGATGCGCTCGGCGGCATAGAGGACGAAGCCCTCGTCGTAGGGATTGATCGGGGCATTGGAGATCAGAAAGAAGAAGCCGAAGACGAGCAGCAGCGCTGCCGCGCCCCGGCCACGGGACATCAGGAGGCAGGATCCCCCGCGCGCTCCCGCCACCGGCCGTCCCGGGTCGGCCATTCAGGACGCTATGTTCCGGCCTTGTCGAGTTTCGCCCAGGTGTCGCGGAGGCCGACGCTGCGGTTGAAGACGAGCCGATCGGGGCGCGAGTCCCTCGAGTCCACGCAGAAGTAGCCCTGGCGCTCGAACTGGAAGGAGGGCTCGGAGGCGCCCCGCAGGGATGGCTCCAGCTTGCAGCCACGCAGCACCTCCACGGACTTCGGGTTCAGGACCGCTTTGAAATCAGGGGCCTCGTCAGGCCTGGGGGCGCTGAAGAGATGATCGTAGAGCCGGACCTCGGCATCTATGGCGTGCGCCGCCGAGATCCAGTGGATCGTTCCCTTGACCTTGCGCGCTCTGGCGGCCTCGCCGCGGCTGTCGGGATCGTAGGCGCAGCGGACTTCGGTGATCTCGCCGGTCATGGGGTCCTTCGTCACGCCCGTGCAGCGCACGATGTACGCGTAGCGCAGGCGTACCTCCACACCGGGGGAAAGGCGGAAGTATTTCGTCGGCGGCGCCTCACGGAAATCGTCCTGCTCGATCCAGAGGATGCTGGAGAAGGGCACTCGACGCGTGCCCGCCGATGGGTCTTCCGGGTTGTTGACGGCCTCGACTTCCTCGACCCGGCCCTCGGGGTAGTTCTCGATCACGAGCCGGAGCGGCCGGAGCACCGCCATGCGTCGGAGCGCGCGCCGGTTCAGGTCTTCGCGCAGACAGTGCTCCAGAAGCGCCATATCCACCAGGTTGTCGGCCTTGGCGATGCCGATGCGCTCGCAGAAACCGCGGATCGCCTCTGGCGTATAGCCGCGGCGCCGCAGGCCGGCGAGGGTCGGCATGCGCGGATCGTCCCAGCCGCTCGCGACGCCGTCCTGGACGAGCGTGAGTAGCTTGCGCTTCGACATCACCGTGTGGCTCAGGTTCAGGCGCGCGAATTCGATCTGCCGCGGATGGTAAACGCCGAGCGCGTCGAGATACCAGTCGTAGAGCGGGCGGTGGTCCTCGTACTCGAGCGTGCAGAGCGAGTGGGTGACGCCTTCGATGGAGTCGGACTGGCCGTGGGCCCAGTCGTACATCGGATAGATGCACCAGCGGTCGCCGGTCCGATGGTGTAACGTTTTGCGAATCCGGTACATGACGGGATCGCGCATGTTGAGGTTCGGGTGGGCCATGTCGATCTTGGCGCGCAGGGTCTTGGCCCCGTCCTCGAACTCGCCGGCGCGCATCCGCCGGAAGAGGTCAAGGTTCTCTTCGACCGAGCGGTTGCGCCACGGGCTCTCCTTGCCCGGTTCGGTCAGGGTGCCGCGGTGCTCCCGGATCTCCTCGGCCGACAGGTCGTCGACGTAAACCTGGCCCGCACGGATCAGTTGCTCGGCCCACTCGTAGAGCTGCTCGAAGTAGTTGCTCGCGTAGTAGAGGTGCTCGCCCCAGTCGAAGCCGAGCCAACGCACGTCCTGGATGATGGCGTCCACGTACTCCTGGCTCTCCTTGGTCGGGTTGGTGTCGTCGAAGCGCAGGTGACAACGCCCGCCGAACTCCAGCGCCAGCCCGAAGTCGAGGCAGATGGCCTTGGCGTGGCCGATGTGCAGGTAGCCGTTGGGCTCGGGAGGGAAGCGAGTGACCACGGCACCGAAGCGGCCCGTCCGGAGGTCCTCTAGGACGGCGTCACGGATGAAGTTCGAGGGTTTGGCCGGCTCGGTCATCGGGCTGATCGTACCACCGGTGTAGTTGGGCAAAGCGGTGGTTCTGGTGACCGGCGCGCGCTACTTCCGCTCGGCGGCCCGATCACCGGGCGGCCTTTGCGAGGTCTGCGTGGCGGACGGCATCGAGCGCCTTTCGCGAATAGTAACAGGGGCTTGGGAAGACGACGCAAGGTCCGGTTCTCGGTTACAATAAAAGTCCTATGCGCCAGTCCGTTCGCGTCCGCTTTCCGCCCAGCCCGACGGGTCACCTCCATGTCGGGCGTGCGCGCACGGCGCTGTTCAACTGGCTCTTCGCGCGCCACCATCAGGGCGTGTTCATCCTCCGCATCGAGGATAGCGACCGCTCACGCTCCACCGAGGAGTTCACCCAGTCCATCCTCGAGGCCATGAGCTGGCTCGGTCTCGACTGGGATGAGGGCCCGCCGTCGCCCGGCTACCGCCAGACCGAGCGCCTCGACATCTATCGCGCCCATGCCGAGCGGCTGCTCGCGGAAGGCAAGGCGTACCGCTGCCGCTGCACGGCGGAGACGTTGGACGCGCTCCGTCAGGCCGCCCAGCAGCGCAAGGAGACGTTCCGGTACCCCGGCACCTGCCGCGACGCCGATGTCTCCGCCTCCGAGCCGCATTCGCTGAGGCTCAGGGCCCCGCGCGAGGGGCAAACCGTCGTCGAGGACGTCGTCCGCGGCACCGTAATCTTCGAGAACATGGAGCTCGACGACTGGATTCTGGTGCGCACGGACGGGACGCCGACCTACAACTTCTGCGTGGTCGTGGACGACGTGACCATGAAGATCACCCATGTCATCCGCGGCAACGACCATCTCTCGAACACGCCCAAGCAGGTGCACTGCTACGAGGCCCTGGGCTATCCATTGCCCGTCTTCGCGCACACGGCAATGATTCTTGGGCCTGACCGAAGTCGGCTCAGCGGGCGCCACGGTGCAGTGTCGGTACTGGAATATCGGGATTTGGGAATACTCCCCGAGGCATTGGTCAATTATCTCGCGCGCCTTGGCTGGTCCCACGGCGACCAGGAGATCTTCTCCCGCGACGAGCTCGTCCGCCTCTTCGATCTCGGTCAGGTGGGCACGGCCGACGCCGTCTTCGACCCCGCCAAGCTCGAGTGGGTGAACCACCACTGGATCAAGGAGGCGCCGGCAGCTCGGCTGGCGGACGAGCTCGCGCCATTTCTCGAGCGGGCGCGGCTGCCGGTGCCAGCGGACCGCGCTTGGCTCGGTCGGGTGGCCGAGAGCCTCAAGGAGCGCGCCCCCACTCTGGTCGAGATGGCCGAGCAGGCGGCCTTCTACCTCAGGCCGCCCGCCACCTATGATCTCCAAGCCACGGCCAAGCTCTGGAAGGAGGGCGCCGCCGAGCGCTACGCCATCATCATCAAGCGGCTCGAGAGACATGAGCCGGTGGAGCCCAACTCGCTGGAAGCGCTCTATCGCGGGCTGGCCGCGGAGCTCGACCTCAAGCTGGTGGACCTGGCCCAGCTCACGCGCATCGCGCTCACGGGCAAGACGGCGAGCCCGCCGATCTTCCAGGTGGTCAGCCTCCTCGGCAAGGCCGAGACGCTCAAACGCCTGCGGGCCGCCGAGGCCGCCGTGGAGGGCAAGCGATGAAGGCCGTTCTCCTCGCGCGTCACGGCCAGTCGGTCTCCAATGCCATCCGTCGCTTCCAGGGCGTTCAGGACGTGCCATTGTCCGAGCTCGGACTTCGCCAGGCTCGAGCGCTGGGCGCGGCGGTGAGCGGCCGGCGGCTCGCTCATGTCTACACGAGCCCGCTCGAGCGCGCCCGGCGCACCGCCGAAATCGCGATGGCCGGCCTCGAGGCGCCGCTCAGCGTGGTGGACGACCTGCGCGAGCTCTCGCTCGGGGAGTGGGAAGGATGCACGGTCGAAGAGATCCGCGCCTTGCCGGGTGATCCGTATGCGCAGTGGGTGAGGGACCCGGTGGCCTGCACGCCGCCCGGGGCCGAGCCGCTCGACACCGTCCAGTCGCGCGTCCTGCGCGCGATGGCGGAGATCGCCGCCGCCCATCCCAACGGCGAGGACGTGCTGGTGGTAGCCCATGGCGGCGTGATCAGCGCCTATCTGGCTCACTGGTTGGGACTGCCGCTGTCCTCCATCTGGCGTCTGACTCTCTCCAATGGCTCGCTCTCCGAGGTCGCGCCGCCCCGCGTGCTCTCGGTGAACAGCACGGGACACCTGGCCGGCATCGAGGCCACGACCGGCTCGCCCGGCCTCAGCCCCTGACATGACCCTCCTCGCGCTCTTCGGCGGCCTGGCGCTGCTGCTCTACGGCATGCAGCTCATCGGCGAGGGCCTGCAGCGCGCGGCGGGCGGCCACCTGCGCCATCTGCTCACGAGCATGACCCGCAGCCGGCCCGCCGCCGTGGGCTCGGGCGCCCTCGTCACCGCCATCATCCAGTCCTCGTCGGCGACGACGCTCATGCTGATCGGCTTCGTCTCGGCCGGGCTTATGACCTTCCGGCAGTCGCTGGGCGTTATCCTCGGCGCGGACATCGGCACGACGTTCACGGTCCAGCTCCTGGCCTTCAATATCCAGGAGTACTCGCTCCTGCTCGTCGCCGTGGGCTTCGCGCTCACCTTCTTTGCCCGCCGCGGCGTCGCCAAGAACGCGGGTCAGGCCATCCTGGGCTTCGGCCTGATCTTCCTCGGCATGAAGGTGATGACCGACGGCCTCTCGCCGCTGGCGGCCAATGACCTCACGCGGCAGGTGCTGGTGGCGCTCACGGTCAATCCATTCCTCGGCATCCTGGCGGGAGCGCTCTTCAGCGCCGGCATGTCGTCCTCGGCCGCCACGATCGGCCTCACGCTGTCGCTGGGGCATCAGGGGCTGCTGACGCTCGAGGGCGCGATTGCGATCGTCCTCGGCGCCAATATCGGCACCTGCGCCACCGCGCTCGCGGCGAGCCTGCGCTCTTCCTCCGACGCGCGCCGGGTGGCCGTGGCGCACATCGGCTTCAAGGTGCTGGGGGTGGCGCTCGTCGTGCCATTCATCCACCCTCTCACGGCGCTGGTGGCGCAGACCTCCGGCGACACGGCGCGCCAGATCGCCAATGCCCATACGCTATTCAACGTGGCCATGAGCGCGCTCTTCCTGCCCTTCGCGCCGCTGGCGGCCAAGGCCATCATCGCGCTCGTTCCCGAAGAGGAGCGGGGCGACAATCCCTACAAGACGCGCTACCTCGACGACCGGTACCTGGATCAGCCGGGGTTGGCGATCGGCCAAGCGACGCGCGAGGCGCTGCGGATGGGCGACGTCGCCCAGGGCATGCTGCGCGATGCCATGACCGTGCTGCGCACGGACAACCAGGAGCTGCTCGAGGACGTGGAGCGGCGCGACGACCAGCTCGACTACCTCGAGCGCGAGATCAAGCTGTTCCTCGCGCGGCTCGGGCACGAGACCATGAGTCCGGACCTGGCCCAGAAAGAGATCGCGCTGATCTCCTTCATCGGCAACCTGGAGAACATCGGCGACATCATCGACAAGAACCTCATGGAGCTGGCCCGGAAGAAGCTCTACCAGGGGCGCCGCTTCTCCGAGGCCGGCGAGGCCGAGCTCATCGAGTTTCACTCGCTCGTGTCCAAGAACCTCGAGCGCGCGATCGCCAGCTTCGCGGCGAATGACCGCGCGCTGGCGCAGGAGGTGCTCGATCAGCGGCCCGTGGTGCGCCAGCGCGAGCGCGAGCTGCGGGACTCCCATCTCGCGCGGCTGCGGCGCGGGCTGGCGGAGTCGCTGGAGACGTCGGAGATCCATCTGGACGTGCTGACCAACCTCAAGCGGATCTCGTCACACATCACGGCCCTCGTTTTTCCGATCCTCGAAGAAGTCTAGGAGGCGTCCGGCGTGCCGCTGCGGCTCCGCATCCTCTTCATCGCGTCCGAAGTCGACCCCTTCGCCAAGACCGGCGGGCTCGCCGACGTGGCCGCCGCCCTGCCGCGGGCACTTCACTCCCTCGGCCATGACGTGCGCGTGCTGCTGCCCAAGTACCGCGGCGCAGCCGCCCATGCCGATGGGCTGCGCGTGGCCGTGCCCGAGATCCGGATCCCGCTCGGCGACCGGGCGGCCGTCGGGGCCCTGCTCGAAGGGCGGGGCGCCTCCGGGGTGCCGGTCTATCTGCTCGAGCAGGACCACTATTACGACCGCGAGGGAATTTACGGCATGGGCGACAGCGACTATTGGGACAACAGCGAGCGCTTCGTCTTCTTCTGCCGCGCGGGCCTCGAGGGCGTGGCCCGGATCGGCGCCACCGGCGGCGGACGCTGGCGCCCCCAGATCATCCATGTCAATGACTGGGAGACGGCCCTCGTGCCCGTGTACCTCCGCACCCTCTACCGGGACGAGCCCGCGCTCAAACAGGCGGTGACGCTGTTCACCATCCACAACCTGGCCTACCAGGGCGTGTTCTGGCATTACGACATGCCGATGACGGGATTGGGCTGGGACCTCTTCACGCCGGCGGGCCTCGAGTTCTACGGCAAGATCAATTTCCTCAAGGGGGGGCTGATCTTCTCAGACCTGCTCACCACGGTGAGCCGGACCTACGCGCGCGAGATCCGCACGGCCGCCTTCGGCGCAGGGCTCGAAGGGGTGCTGGAAGAGCGTAGCCAGGATCTCCACGGCGTGGTCAACGGCATCGACTATGACCTGTGGAATCCCGCGAAGGACCCCGCCATCGCCGAGGCCTACTCGGCCGATGAGCCCGAGGGCAAGGCCGCCTGCCGCGCGGCGCTGCGCAGCCAGTTCGGGCTGGAGGCCGGCCCTGGGCCCGTGATCGGGCTGGTCACGCGGCTGGTCGAGCAGAAGGGGCTCGATCTGCTCCTGGACGCGATCCCGGGAGTGTTGGCCGAGGGCTGCCAGCTCGTCCTGGTCGGCTCGGGCGACCCGCTGCTCGAGGCCGCCTTCAGCGCGGCGGCCCTGCGACATCCGGATCAGGTGGCCGTGCACATCGGCTATGATGCCGACCTGGCTCGACGCGTGTACGCGGGCTCGGACTGCTTCCTGATGCCGTCGCGCTACGAGCCCTGCGGGCTCGGCCAGCTGATCGCCCTGCGATACGGGACGATTCCGGTGGTGAGGCGCACGGGTGGGCTCGCCGACACGGTGACAGAGTTCGACCCGGCCCGGCGCGCCGGCACCGGGTTCCTCTTTGACGCCCTCTCGGCCGAGGGACTGGTCGAAGCGGTGCATCGGGCCGCCATCACCTATCGCCAGCCCGCTCTCTGGAAGGCGCTCGTCCGCAATGCCATGACGCAGGATTTCTCCTGGGACGCATCGGCCCGGGAGTACGTTACGCTCTACCGGAAGGCGCTCAAGGCCGCCGCGGGCGCCCGCTAGTCACGGAGGCCGCCAATGAAGAAGATCGAAGCCGTGATCAAGCCCTTCAAGCTGGATGACGTCAAGGAGGCGCTGAACGAGCTCGGCGTCGTGGGGATGACCGTCACCGAGGTGCGCGGCTTCGGCCGGCAGAAGGGCCATACGGAGCTCTACCGCGGCTCGGAGTACACCATCGACTTCCTCCCCAAGGTCAAGGTCGAGGTGGTGGTGCCCGAGAATCTGGTGGAGAAGGTGGTCGCGGTGATCTGCTCGGCTGCCAAGACCGGCTCGATCGGCGACGGGAAAGTGTTCGTGCTGCCCATGGGCGAGGCTATCCGCATCCGCACCGGCGAGAAGGGCGAGTCGGCGATCTAATCCGGATCCCTCTCCCTTCTGGGGAGAGAGCCGGGGTGAGGGCAACTGGGACCCCCTCTCCCCTTTGGGGAGAGGGTCGGGGTGAGGGGGCGAACGATGACGAGCGCTTCCACGCTCAAGGTAATCGGCGGAGTGTGGGGATTCGTTGCCCTGAGCGCCCTCGTTCCGCTCTCCTATGTCGCGATCGGAGTCGGGGAAGATCCTCGCGAGCTATTTCTTGGAAGCAAGCTCTTGACGCTGGTTTTGGCCATCTGGCCGCTAACGCTCGCTACTGTGGGCGGATTCGGCACGATGTACGTGTTCTTCTTTCGGCGTCGCTGGGGTCTCTACCTCGCTATGTTCCTGAGCGTTGTGTGGTTTCTGGCATTTCCACTTCAGCTTGCCGTTTGGCGAATTGGAGAGGGTTCACTGGACGTTTGGGTAGCTTTGGGGCTGGCGGGGTTCCTGGCCCCGTCGCTCTGTATGATCGCAATCTGTTTATCGCCGTCTGTCAGGAGCGCGATGAATCGGTGAAGGAACTGTCTCCGCGCGTATGAATCTCCTGACGGCGGCGCCCGGCGACAAGAGCGCGCTGCGCGAGTTGAAACGGCTGGGCTTCGCCGAGCCCGCCGCGGCCCTGGCGAATCTCCACGCCCTGGCTCCGACGCCGCGCGATGTCGAGCTGCTCGGCGCCGTCCTGCCGCGACTGCTGGCGGAGCTGGGCGCCGCGGCCGATCCCGACATGGCGCTCAATAATATCGAGCGCCTCGCCGAGCAGGGGGATCGCGCGGCATTCCTCGGCCTCCTCGCCCTGCATCCGGGCGCCGTCCCGCTTCTCGCGCGGCTCAGCGCCACCAGCCAGTTCCTGGCCGACACCCTCCGCCGCCGGCCGACCCTCGTCCCGTGGCTGCTCGAGCCCCGGACCATGCGGCAATGGCTCAAGGACGAGCTCGAGGAGGATCTCGCGGGGAGCCTTCAGCCGTTCACCCGTCACGAGGCCCGGCTCAATGCCCTCCGCCGCTTCAAATACCGCCATCTCCTCCGCATCGGCTGCCGCGACATTCTGGGTGATGCCGACCTCACGGTCACCACCGAGGAGCTCTCGCGGCTGGCCGATGTCTGCCTCGAGGCCGCGTGGCGCTGGGCCCGGGAGAAGCTCGAGCCCCAGTACGGCGCGCCAACCGGCCCCGAGGGGGCACCGACGGGGCTGGCCGTGATCGGAATGGGCAAGCTGGGCGGCGACGAGCTCAACTACTCCTCGGACATCGATCTGATCTTCGTCTATGGCGATGACGGGCAGACGTCGGGCGGCGAGGCCGGCCGCGTGGCGAACGGCGATTTCTTCGCCCGCGCGGCGCGCTTCATCGTGGACGCCCTCGAAGCGGCAACCGAGGAGGGTTATGCCTTCCGCGTCGACCTGCGGCTGCGCCCCGAGGGCAGGATGGGGGCCCTCATCCTCTCGCTCGACGGCTACCGCACCTACTTCGCCAGCCGCGCCGAACTGTGGGAGCGGCAGGCGCTCATCAAGGCGCGCTTCTGCGCCGGCGATGCGGGCGTGGGCGCGCGATTCGCCGAGCTGATCCGCCCCTTCGTCTTCCGCCCCGGCCTCGACCCCGCCATCGTCGGCGAGGTGCGCAAGATGAAAGGCGCGATCGACCGCTCGCTCCGGGCCAAAGGAGCCGAGGAGCGCAATGTCAAGCTCGGCCGCGGCGGCATCCGCGAGATCGAGTTCCTGGTCCAGGCGCTCCAGCTCCTCTACGGCGGTGATGACTCCTGGCTGCGCGAGAAGAACACGTTGCGCGCGATCTTCCGGCTCACCGAGCGCGGCTATCTCACGCCCGAGATTGGCCGGCGACTCGGGGATGCGCTGGTCTATCTGAGGACGGTGGAGCACCGGCTCCAGATCCTCCACGAATTCCAGATCCACACGCTTCCGGAGAAGGCGCGCGAGCTCGGTCTTCTCGCACGACGCATGGGCATCGCCCTGCCGCCTGCCGCGGCGGCGAAGCGCTTCGCCGCGGACTACCGGCGCGTCACGCGGCAGGTGCACGCGGCCTTCAGCGACTTCTTCGCCGCGACGCCGGCGGCGGCGGGGCCCGCGGCGCGGATCCCGACCTATACCGCGCTCAGGGCCACGGGCTTCGCCGATCCGGACCGCGCCCGCCAGAACCTTCGCCTGGTGCTGGAAGGCCGGCCGCTCACGCCCTATGCGGAGGTCGCCCGCCGCGCGCTGGCCACGATGTTTCCCGTTCTCCTCGACGCGCTCTGGCAGAGCCCAGATCCCGACGAAGCGCTCAACCAGTTCGAGCGCTTCGTGGCGGCCGCGGGGCCGCGCACGGCCTATCTGGAGCTGTTGGCCTCCCGGCCGGACCTTCTCACCAACTTCATCAAGCTCTGTGCCCGCGGCGAGCTGCTCACCCAGCTGCTCCTCACCCAGCCCGAGCTGCTCAACGGGCTGGCGGACCCTGCGACCTTCGCCGCATGGAAGCGCAAGCGCGAGTTCCGCGCCGAGCTGGCGCCGGTCTTCGCACCGCGGCTCACGCGCGTCGAGCGCAAGGACAGGCTTCGCCGGCTCAAGCAGGCTCAGGAGCTCGGCATCACCTGGCGCATGCTGCTGGGCGTCACCGATGCCGAGCGGTTCTCGCTCGAGATGACGGCGCTGGCCGAGGCGGCGCTCGGCGCCGGGTGGCTCATGGCCCTCGGGGAAACGGCCGAGCTCTACGGCACGCCGCGCGGTGAGGCCGGCGCTCCCGTCTCCGCGGTCATCGTCGGACTCGGGAAGTTCGGCGGGCGCGAGCTCACGACGGGCTCGGACCTGGACCTCTTCGTGATCTACAGTGGGCCGGGCGAGACCGACGGGCCAGCGCGGGTCGAGGCGCATACCTTCTTCGATCGGGCTGTCGAGGCGCTCTCGGGCATCATGGGCGATATCACCGCGGCGGGAATCGTCTACCCGGTGGATCTGCGCCTCCGGCCGGGCTCGAAGGGCAGCGGTTTCGCCTCGGCGCTCGACGCCCTCGAGCGCTACTACCGGGAATGGGCCGATCCCTGGGAGCGCCAGACGCTGACCCGCTGCCGACCCGTCATCGGAGACCCGGGGCTGGCCCGCCAGGTCAGGCGCCGAATCCGCGCCCTGCTCTACGGCCCGGAGTCGGCGCCGCCCGATCTCAAGGAGATGCGGATGCTCCGCGAGCGGATGGAGAAGGAGCTGGGCAAGGAGACGCCCGGCCGCTTCCATGTCAAGTTCGGGCGCGGCGGGCTGGTGGACGTGGAGTTCATCACCCAAGCGCTGCAGATGCTCCACGGCCGCCGGCATCCGGCCGTGCGCCGGCCGAATACGATTCAGGCCGTGCGCGCCATCAAGGCCGCGGGGCTGCTGCCGGCCGAGGACTGCGACGCACTCGAGGCGAATTACCGGTTCCTGCGCCGCGTGTCGGCGGGGCTTCGGCTGTTCGGTGCTCGGCCCTCTGACACCCTCGAGCCGGCCGGGCCCATCCCCGGGCGCCTCGCCAAGAGCCTCGACTATTCCTCGCGCAAGGAGTTTCTCGACGATTACCGGCGCCGAGCGGGCTGGGTGCGGGCGCTGTTCGACCGGGTGGTGGTGGCCGAATGAGCGCGCGGCTGTTCGTCCTGGACGGACCGGGCTTCCTCTACCGCGCCTATCACGCGCTGCCACACGATTTCCGCACCTCGAGGGGCCAGCTGACGAATGCGGTCTACGGCATGTCCACGATGCTCTGGAAGCTGCTGCGCGAGGAGACGCCCGAGTTCTTCGCCGTGGCCTGGGACCCGCCTGGGCCGACGTTTCGCGAGGCGCAGTTCGCCGCCTACAAGGAGAAGCGTCCGGGAATGCCGGACGACCTGCGCAGCCAGATCCCGTACGTCAAGACCCTGTTCGAAGCCTTCCGGCTGCCGCTCCTCGAGATTCCGGGCTTCGAGGCCGATGACGTGCTGGGCACCATCGTGGACCGCGCGCGGGCCATGGACCTGGACATGGTGCTGGTGACCGCGGACAAGGACATGCTCCAGCTCGTGGCGCCGCGAGTGCGGGTGCTCTCCACGACGGGCCGCGGCGACCGCGTGGTCTTCGACGAAGCCGCGGTCAAGGAGAAATGGGGCGTGGAGCCCTCGCAGATCCCGGATCTCCTGGCGCTGATGGGGGACAGCATCGACAATATCCCTGGCGTCCGGGGCGTGGGCGAGAAGACGGCCGTCAAGCTCATCGCCCAGTTCGGCACCGTCGAGCGGCTGTACGAGAACCTCCACTTGGTCCCCGGCAAGCTGCGCGAGACGCTGGCGGCGAGCCGTAAAGAGGCCCTGCTCTCGCGGGAGCTGGCCACGGTCAGCACCCGAGTGCCCATCACCGTCGACCTCGACGCGCTCAAGCGCCGGGAGCCCGATTGGGAGCGGCTGCGCGCGCTCTGGCGCGAGCTCGAGTTCCACAGCCTGCTGCGCCAGCTTCCCGCCGCCGCGCAACCGGAAGTCCCGCCCGACCAGACGCCGCGGCTCGAGAGCCCCGCGGCGCTCGCCGGCTATCTCGCGAAGGTGCCGCCGGGCGCCCCGCTGGCCGTCGAGTGGGTGGGGCAGGGGACGCCACCCGAACCGCCGCTCACCGCGCTCGGGCTATTCCATCCTCAGGCCGGGCCGGCGGTGCTGAGCCTCGACTCGGGCCTCCCCGACCTGGGGTCTCGGCTGCTCGTCGGCCACGACATCAAGTCGCTGCTCGAGTGGTGGCTGGCCCACGGCGGCGGCCGGCTCGAGTACCAGGACACCGCTGTGGCCGCCTATCTGCTCAATCCGGCGCGGACCAATTACCGGCTCGACGAGGTCTCAGCCGAGCTGCTGGGCTCGGGGCCAGGACTGGCCGCGCCGGGAGCGCGAGCGCCGTGGATCTGGCAGCTCTGGGAGATGGCGCCCCGCGCGCTCAAGGAGGTGGAGCTCTTCTCCCTCTATGAAGACGTCGAGCGTCCGCTGGTGGCCGTGCTGGCGGCGATGGAGCGGCACGGCATCCGCGTGGATCCGGCGCGGCTCGGCGAGTTCTCGCGCGAGCTCGATGTCCATCTGGAGCGAACCACGCGCGAGATCCACGCGCTGGCCGGCGGGGAATTCAATATCGGCTCGCCGAAGCAGCTCGCCACCGTGCTCTTCGAGAAGCTCAAGCTGCCGCCGATCAAGAAGACCAAGACGGGCTATTCTACCGACGCCGACGTGCTCGAGCAGCTCGCGCTAGGGCACGAGCTGCCGGCCAAGATCATCGAGCATCGGACGCTGGCCAAGCTCAAGTCCACCTACGCCGATGCGCTGCCCGCGCTGATCCATCCGGCCACAGGGCGCATCCATACCTCGTTCAATCAGCTGGTCACGGCGACCGGGAGATTATCGTCGAGCAATCCGAATTTACAGAACATTCCCGTCCGCACCGAGCTCGGGCGGCGGATCCGCGCCGCCTTCGTGCCCGAGCCGGGCTGGCGCTTCCTGGCGGCCGACTACTCGCAGATCGAGCTGCGCATCCTGGCCCATGTCTCGGGCGAGGAAAGCCTCATCGCCGCGTTCCGCGCCGGCGAGGACATCCACCGGCGGACGGCCTCCGAGGTGTTCGGGATCGCGTTGGCCGACGTCACCTCGGAGCAGCGGGACATCGCCAAGACTACCAACTTCTCCGTCATCTACGGCGTGACGGCGTTCGGCCTGTCTCGCGGGCTGTCGATCACGCCGCGGGAGGCGCAAGAGTTTCTCAACGCCTTCTTCGCGCGCCATCCGAAGGTCAAGGCCTATCTCGAGCGCACCGTGGCCGAGGGCCGCGAGCGCGGCTACGTCACCACCCTGCTGGGCCGCCGGCGCTATCTGCCCGAGCTCGCGAGCGGCAACCCGAACCTCCGGAGCTTCGGCGAGCGCATGGCCACCAATGCGCCGATCCAGGGAACGGCCGCCGACCTCATCAAGATTGCCATGGTGCGCATGGCCCGCGAGCTCGAGCGGCGGAATCTGGGCAGCCGCATGCTGCTGCAGGTCCACGACGAGCTGCTCTTCGAGGTGCCCGAGGCCGAGCTGGCCGCCCTGGAAGTGCTGGCCGCCGAAATCATGGAGTCGGCGCTCGCGCTGTCCGTGCCGCTCAAGGTGGACATCAAAGCCGGCTCGGACTGGGCGGAGGCATGAGGAAGCCCTTCCTTCTCGTTGGCCTCACCGGCGGCATCGCCACCGGCAAGAGCACGGTGAGCGCCATGTTCGCCCATCGGGGCGCTCGCGTGATCGACGCCGATCTGCTCGCGCGGGAGGTGGTCGCTCCGGGCCAGCCGCCCTACGCCCAGATCGTCAAGGAGTTTGGCTCCGACGTCCTCCAGGCTGACGGGCAGCTCGACCGCAGGCGCCTGGGCGCGATCGTCTTCCGCGACGCGACGATGCGGAAGCGGCTCGAGGAGATCACGCATCCGGCCATCCGCCGGCGGCAGGAGCGGATCCTGTCCGCGCTGGAAGAGGAGGCCTTCGAGGGCATCGTGATCTGGGACGCGGCCCTGCTCATCGAGTCCGGCGGCCAGAAGACGATGGATCGTGTCGTCGTGGTCGTCACCGATCCGGCCACAGAGCTCCAGCGCCTCCTGGCGCGGGAGCAGATCCCCGAGGACGAGGCGCGGCAGCGCATCGCCAGCCAGATGCCCGTCTCGCTCAAGGCGAAATTCGCGGACTATGTGATCGACAATTCGGGCGCTCGCGCCCAGACCGAGGCGCGCGTGCACGAGGTCTACGCTAGTCTGCTCGCAGATCTCCGGGCCATCCGCGCGGGTCGCGAATGAGCCCGCGTCGCAATGCCCGCGCCACGGTCCGGCGGCCGGTCATTCGCCGCGCGATCGTTCATCGTCCCAGCGGGGGCAAGACCCGCGCGCTCGGCCAGCACTTTCTCCGCGACGACGGAGTGGCGGAGCGGATTATTGGCCTGGTGCGCCCGACCCCGCGCGATCTGGTCATCGAGATCGGGCCGGGGCAGGGCGCGCTCACCGGGCGGCTGGCCGCGACCTGCGGCGTGCTGATCGCGCTCGAAGTGGACAAAGATCTCAGCGCCGGGCTGAGGGAGCGCTTCGCCGGCGCCCCGAATGTGCGGATTGTGGACGCCGACGCCCGCAGCTATGACTATGCCGGTCTCCCGGGGCTCAAGCCCGATCCCGGCGGTCGGGTGCTGATCGTCGGCAACCTGCCCTATAGCGTCGGCAAGCCCATCCTGATGGCGCTGGTCGAGGCGGGCCCGGTCATCGATGAGCTGGCGCTGATGCTCCAGAAGGAAGTCGCGGAGCGGGTGGCCGCCGCGCCCGGCGGCAGGACCTATGGCAGCCTGTCGGTGCTGACCCAGATCGCCTGCGACGTCACGGTGGCGTTCCGCGTGCCGCCCTCGGCCTTTCGGCCGCCGCCCCAGGTGGACTCGGCCGTCCTCCATCTGCGCATGCGCCCGGTGCCGCCGGTGCCGATTGCCGATCCGGCCCGCTTCCGCGCCGTCGTTCGCGCGGCCTTCTCCCAGCGCCGGAAGAGTCTCGCCAACTCGCTCGCCGCCGGCCTGGGTCTTTCGGCGGATCGGGCGCGCGAGGCGGCGCTCGCGGCCGGCATCGATCCGAGCCGGCGCGCCGAGACCCTGTCGCTCGCCGAGTTCGCTCGCCTCGCCGAGCAGGCGCGCTGAGCGGGCGACGGCCTGGCGTTTTTTGGCTGCGGCGAAGCCGGATGATAGGATGAAAAAGCCGCTGTGAACACTATTTACCGGCCAGAGCCCGTTCCGATCGACATCCCCGCCGAGCCGGCCGTCCGCCTCATCCCGCTGGGCGGGTTGGGCGAGATCGGGCTGAACATGATGCTCATCGAATCGGGCGAGGACATCGTCGCCGTGGACTGCGGCCTGCTCTTCCCCGACGACGAGATGCCGGGCGTGGACTACGTGATCCCGGATTTCTCCTATCTCCAGGCGCGGCGCGAGAGCTTTCGGGCCGTGGTGCTCACCCATGGCCACGAGGACCATATCGGCGCGCTGTCGTATCTGCTGCGCGACTTCCCCGTGCCCGTCTACGGCACGCCCCTCACGCTGGCCATCGCGCGGCATCGGCTCGCCGAGCACGGCGTGCTGGAGAAGGCCGACCTCCGGCCGTACCAGCCCGGGGAGGAGATCCGAATCGGCGGCTTCACCATCGTCCCGATCCGCGTCACGCATTCCATCGCCGACGGCATCGGGCTGGCGATCGAGACAGCCGTGGGCACCGTGATCCACACGGGGGATTTCAAGCTTGATCCGCGCCCGGTGGATGCCCAGCAGCCCGACTATTCGAAGTTCAAGGCGCTCGGGGAGAAGGGTGTCCTCGCGCTCTGCTCCGACTCGACGAACGTGGGCCGACCGGGCCGCACCGGCTCCGAGACCGAGGTGGGCGCGGCGCTGGCCGGCCGCTTCGCTGAGGCGCCCGGGCGAATCATCGTCGCCACCTTCGCCTCGCACATCCACCGGATCCAGCAGGTGCTCGATCTGGCGGCCACATGCCACCGACAAGTCGCGCTGCTCGGCAAGAGCATGGTCGCCAATGTCGCCGTCGCCTCGGAGCTGGGCTATCTCACGCTGCCCGAGGGGTTGATCGGCCCGCTCGAAGATCTGGCCGGGCTGCCGCCTGCCCGTCAGGTCATCCTCTCCACGGGCAGCCAGGGGGAGACCAATTCGGCCATCGCGCTGATCGCCGCGGGCGAGCACAAATACGTCCAGGCGGGCCCCGGGGATCTCGTGATCTTTTCCTCGCGCGTCATCCCCGGCAATGAGCGCGTCATCGGGCGCGCCATCAATGCGCTCCTGCGGCTGGGCGCCGAGGTGCTCTGGGAGGACGTGGCCTTCGTCCACGTCTCAGGCCACGCGAGCCAGGAAGACCTCAAGGACATGCTGGCCTTGACGCGCCCGCGCTACTTCGTGCCCGTGCATGGCGAGTATCGGCATCTCCTCCAGCATTCGCGGCTTGCCGAGAGTGTTGGCATTCCCCGTGACCGGATTTTCCTCATCGAGGACGGTCTCGGGCTCGAGCTCACCAAATCGGGCGCGCGGGTGCTGAGCGGCTACCCGGCCGGCCGCGTGCTCGTCGACGGCAAGGTCATCGGCGATGTCGGCGCGGTGGTGCTGCGGGACCGCCAGCTGCTCGCCGAGTCCGGCATGCTGGTGGTCGCGCTGACGATAGACAAGGCGACGGGCGCCGTCGTCGCGGGACCCGAGATCGCCTCCCGCGGGTTCGTCTACATGAAGGAGGCGGACGAGCTGATGGAGGAAGTCAAAGCGGCCGTGCGCGATGCCTTCGCGGCGCGCGAGGAGCTCGAGGTGGTGGACAAGGAGCTGATCGGCGCGATGGTGCGCAGCGCGGTGCGGCGCTTCATCAATCAGCGCTTCCAGCGCAAGCCCGTGGTCCTGCCCGTGATCCTGGAGATCTGATGGCCGACAAGACAGAGGCGGTGAAGCTCGAAAACGCGCGGGAGCCCGGCGAGACGGCTTCAACGGATGCCGCCCGCGAGGCGCCGGCGCGCAAGCGCGTGACGAGGAAGGCTAAGCGCGAACCCGGCCGATGGGTGCGCGAGGCCAAGGGCATTCTGGCCCTAGCGCTCGCGGGTTTCTGCTTTGTGGCGCTCTACGCCTTCGACCCGGCGCTTCATCCCCTGGACCAGTCGAGCCCTGTCGGTCCCGTCGGCGCCTGGCTCGGCTGGACCTCGTTCTGGGCTTTCGGCTATGCTGGGTATCTTTTCCCGCTGCTGCTGGCGCTGTATGGGACGTCTGCCTTTGTGAGGCCGCGCATCGCCACCGGCTGGCCCGCCCTCGGCGGACTCGCGCTGCTGCTCATCAGCGGCACGGGCATTCTGGCGCGCGCTTCCAATACGCTGTCGGAGTTCCACCTCCATCGCGGCGGCGTGATGGGGTGGGCCGTGTCGGAAGCCCTCGGGCTCTCGGTGGGCACCGTCGGCACGTGGCTGGTGCTGATCGCCGTCATTCCCGTCGGCGTGCTCTTCGTCACCCAGATTTCCTACAGCGTGCTCTCACGCGCCATCGGGGCCCGGTTGGGACGGCCGAGGCCGCCGGAAAAGAAAAAGGGCCGCGGCCCGACGCAGGAAGATCTGCCGCTGCTGGCCACGGTGCCGCCCGGCGGCTGGCCCGCCCCCGAGGACAAGTCGGTGGCCCCGCCGCCCTTCGTGGTCAAGGAGCCGGCCAAGCCCAAGTCGAGCCTCGTCCAGAAGGGACTGGCCTGGCAGGAGACGTTCGACTTCGGCACAGGCGGCGCTCAGGCTTTCCAGCTGCCGCCCGTTGGGTTGCTCGCGGCGCCGCCCGCCACCTCGCTGGCGCGCACCCGCGAGGAGCTCGAGGCCAATGCCAATATCCTGAAGAAGAAGCTCGCCGACTTCGGCGTGGACGGCCATATCGTCCAGGCCAGCCCGGGGCCCGTGATCACCTCGTATGAGTTCGAGCCGGCGCCGGGCGTGAAGGTAAGCCAGGTGGTTAACCTGTCCGACGACCTCGCGCTGGCCATGAAAACCGCCGCGGTGCGCATCGTGGGGCCCATCCCCGGCCGCGGCACAGTGGCCGTCGAGGTGCCTAATCCCGACATCGCCATGGTGTATCTGCGGGAGATCCTGGTGAGCGCCGAATTCGCCGAGTCCAAGGGCAAGCTGCCGTTGGCCCTCGGCAAGGACACCACGGGGAATCCGGTGGTCTCAGATCTCACGACGATGCCGCACCTGCTCATCGCCGGCTCCACCGGCAGCGGCAAGAGCGTGGGGCTGAACACCATGATTTGCTCGCTGCTCTACAAGGCCACGCCGGCGGACGTGCGCTTCCTGCTCATTGACCCGAAGCGGCTCGAGCTGGGCGTCTACGAGAGCATCCCGCATCTCCTGGCGCCCGTCGTCACCGATGCCAAGGAGGCCGCGGCCCGGCTCAAGTGGATCGTGGGCAAGATGGACGACCGCTATAAGATGCTGCAGGGCAAGTCAGTGCGGAGCATCGAGGGCTACAACAAGGAAGTGCCGCCCGAGGAGAAGCTGCCGTACTGGATCGTGGTGGTCGACGAGCTGGCCGACCTCATGATGGTCTCGGCGGGGGAGGTGCAGAACTCCCTCGTGCGCCTGGCACAGATCGCCCGAGCCGTCGGCATCCACCTGATCATCGCCACGCAACGGCCGTCCGTGGACGTGGTCACCGGGCTCATCAAAGCCAATTTCCCGACCCGCATCGCCTTCCAGGTCGCGTCCAAGGTCGACTCGCGCACCGTGCTGGACGCCAACGGGGCCGAGCAGCTCCTGGGCCGCGGTGACATGATCTTTGTGCCGCCCGGCGGTGGCCGTCACGCGCGAGTTCACGGCTCGTGGGTGGCGGACAAAGAGGTGAAGGCGGTGTGCGACTTCCTGCGCACGCAGGGCGCGGCCGTCTATGAGAAAGTGGAATTGCCCGTCGCCGCCGAGGGCGGCGGTGGCGACGACGCCGACCGCGACGACATCTACTGGGACGCTGTGAATCTCGTGATCGCCCAGCGGGCCGCGTCCATCTCCTTTCTCCAGCGTCGGCTGGGGCTCGGGTACCCCAAGGCCGCGCGGTTCATCGACATGATGGAGCAGGATCGGATCATCGGGCCCGGGCAGGGCGCCAAGCCGCGCGAGATTCTGGTCGGCCCCGAGTACCTCGCCAAGCGGGGGAAGTGAGATGCGAATGACTTGCCCCTCACCCCGACCCTCTCCCCAGAGGGGAGAGGGAGTTCGGAACCCTCGCCCCCAGAGGGGGGAAGATGTTCGGAGCCCTCGCCCCCGGAGGGGAGAAGATGTTCGGAACCCTCGCCCCCGGAGGGGAGAAGATGTTCGGAACCCTCGCCCCCGGAGGGGGAGAGGGCAGGGTGAGGGGGGGCTCCAGCGGTATGCATTCCTCGCGCTACTCGTCGCCCTCGTAATCCCGGCGCCGGCCGCGGCTCAGGAGCTGGATCAGGTGGTGGCCGGGCTCGAAGCCACCTATGGCAAGTTCAGCGATCTGCGCGCCGAGTTCACCCAGGTGGCGCACAACAAGAGCCTCGGCCAGGACATCAAGGCGGAAGGGGTCGTCTATCTGAAGAAGGGCGGCAAGATGCGCTGGGACTACAAGCGCCCCTCGCCTCAGCAGATCATTTCCGACGGCACGTCGCTCTGGGTCTACACACCCGAGCTGAACCAGGTCAACAAAGGCAGCGCCCCCAAGGCCCTGGCGGGACCCGCGGGAAGCTTCCTCGCCGGGCTCGGCAAGGTGCGCGAGGAGTTCAAGACCGTTCGATTCCTCAACCCGGCGGCCAAGGTGGACGCCTCGGGCCGGCCGGTGCTCGACCTCACGCCCAAATCGCCCTCGCCCATGCTGACGCGGCTGGTGCTGACCGTGGATCCAAAGGATCATGTCGTCCGGCAGGCGGTGATCTACGACCAGTTCCAGAACACGGTCACCATGACCTTCAGCAAGATGGCGCTCAACGCGGGGCTCAAGGACGATCTGTTCACCTTCACGCCGCCCAAGGGCGCCTCCGTCGTGCCCCTCGAAACCCGATAGGCCGACGCCAGGAGCGGGCCATGGCAGCCGAGAACAGTTTCGATATCGCGTGCAAGATCGACATGCAGGAAGTCGCCAACGCGATCAACCAGGCCCGGCGCGAGATCGAGACGCGCTACGACCTCAAGGGCGGCAAGCACGAGATCACTCAGGAGAAGATGGACCTGATCATCACCTCCACCGACGACATGAAGCTCAAGGCGGTGCTGGACATTCTCGAGTCCAAGCTCCACCGCCGGGGCGTCGATCTCAAAGCCCTTACCATCCATGAAGCCGAGCCCGCCGCGGGGGGCGCCCGGCGGCAGAAGATCACGCTCCAAGACGGCGTGCCCATGGAGAAGGCCAAGGAGATCGTGCGCCTGATCAAGGACTCGAAGATCCGGGTCCAGGCCTCGATCCAGGAGAAGCAGGTGCGAGTGAGCGGCAAGAACCGAGACGACCTGCAGGCCATCATCGCCCTGGTCAAGGCCAAGGACCTGGGCATCGCGCTCCAGTTCACCAACTACCGCTCGACCTGACCCCTTTCCGCCGCGCTCCACCGGGCGTCCTGAATTGGAAGTTCGCGGGCGCTTCGCTGGGTGGGGCCGCGGTCGCTCTCACCGGAACCGTAGCTTCTGCGGGTCGGTGTGGCAGGAGACCGCGCTCTCGTGGCCCGTCACGAGTCGGCGCATGGGATTGCAACGCAGCGTGTTCCGGGAGAGCGACCGCGGCCCCACCCTCTGCCCCATGTAGACGGACCTACTAGGGGGCGATGGTGAAGGTGAAGTCGCCCTCGGTTACATGGGTGTCCACGGACAGGACGCGCCAGACCACCTTGTAGGTGCCCGGCCCGAGCGACGGCACCGAGACCGTGAGCCGGTCCGGCTTGCTCGGATCCACCTTCACGTCCTGCTTGTCGATCTGTTTGCCCGCGCTGTCGAGCACGCGCATCGTGCTGAAGGCGGGCTCGAGCTGCTGGGTGAACCAGAGCCGCACCTGCGCGGGCGGCGTCTTGATCGTGCTGCCGACGCGCGGGTCCGCGTGGTCGAGGAAGGCATGCGCGCCGCCCTCGCCGGCTCCGCTCAGGAGCGCGACGAGCGCGATCAGCGCCACGCAGATCCGCAGCGCCATCAATTCCCGAAGATCGGCCGCCCGATGGTCGTCGGGAAGATGTCGTCGAGGAAGAAGTGGATCTGGCCCCGGATGCCCACGTTCTTGCCCGTTCGGTCATTGACCGGAAGGATGGCCTCGACGGCGATCTGGAAGTACTTGCCGGCCCAGATGAGGCCGGGATTCACGGTGCCCGTGAACTGGCCGCTCTGGCCGCGGTCGAGCGGGTGCTGGAACTCGACCTCGACCACGGCAATGAGCTGGCTCAAGGGCTTGGGTAGGCCGATATCACGGACGAAGGACTGCAGATAGGGAAGGCTGTATTCCACGGCGATGCCCCAGGTAAAGAAATTGGGGTGATACTCCTTCTCGATATCGATCTCGCCCTCGTCCTCGCCCGGACGGAACTTCCGGCTGCTGCGCCGGCTGGGGATCTCGCCGCCCACCGTGCCGGTGATGGCGAAGGGCTTGAGATAGGCGAGCGAATAAGGCAGGTCGCCCATCCCCTTCCCGAAGAAGAGCGTGGGCGTGTAGACATCGAAGTTCTCGGCGCCGACCAGGGCCCGGCCGGTCCCACCGATCTCGATGCCGAATCCGGCCGACAGGATGGACTCGTGCGCCTCGCTCTTGAAGAACTGGTACTTGAGCCCGAGCTCGAGATTGCCGAATCCCGAGTGGTCCTGCTTGTTGTCCTTGTCGAGATAGAGCCAGTCGCCGCCCAGCGAGAAGCCGAGGTTGGGCGTGATGCGCTTGGAGAATTCCCCCGAGACGTCCGTGATCCGCATGTGCGGCTGGTCTTCGCTCGCCGGGATCTTGATGTGCGACACGGTCGGCAAAGACAGCTCGTCGGACACGAAGGGGTCGTCCACCACCAGGGTGGCCGGGAAGAACCGCTTGCCGGCGAGGCCGTGGGCGGCGGCTTGAGCCGCTGGGCTCAGGGCCGCCGTCCCGCAGAGGAGAGCGATCAACAGCGATCTCACCGTCATCTATCCCTCCGTGTGGATATTGGTCGCGCACCGCCCCCGGGAGATACTGCGAGCCCCGACCTCGAGGGACGGCGGTGTGGAAGAGCGGGCTAGGCGACCTGCGGAGGGGCGCGCCCCCGATCGGGGCGAAGACCATCGACGGTTGGCTCGGACGGCTGGAAGCTGACGGTGAGGTCGAGCCGCGGCAATGGAGGCAGATCGCCGCCGACGAGCTCGACGGCGATGCCGGCTAAATGCGATGACGCCGTCGCGACCAGGCAGGCCGACGCCTCGTCAGGCTCCTGCAGCAGGTGATGCACCGAGTGTACGGCGCTCTCGACGGCGAACAGCGTCAGGACGAGGGCTATTCCCAAGATGAAGGCGCGGGCTAGGCGCGGAGCGGGGTTCGACCGATGGAGCATACGGCGCATCCTACACACAGAACAGTCCTCGCTCAAGCGCGGTTCCGAGTTTGACTCGCCGGGAAGCGCTGTGGGATCATAACTGCTCGCCATGAAAGTCCATTTCACCACCCTCGGCTGTCCGAAGAACCAGGTGGACTCCGAGCTCATGCTGGGCATGCTGGCCCAGGCGGGCCATGAGATCACCGAGCGCGCCGAGGCCGCGGACTGCCTCGTGGTCAATACTTGTGCCTTCATCGACCGCGCCCGCGAGGAGTCGGTGAATACGATCCTCGAGCTGGCGCGGGTCAAAGAGCGCGGCCGGGCGCGGGCCCTCATCGTCACCGGCTGCCTCACCCAGCGCTACGGCAGCGAGATCCTCACCGAGATCCCGGAGGTCAACGCGATCCTCGGCACCTCCGAGCTCGGACGCATCGTGGAGCTCGTGAACCAGGCCGACGGCCGCCAGGACTGGGTGACGAGCGCGCCCCCCGGCTATCTCTACGACGCCGCCACGCCGCGGCTGCTGACCTCGCGCCTGCCCTATGCCTATGTCAAGATCGCCGAGGGCTGCGACATGGGCTGCGCCTTCTGCGCAATCCCGCAGTTCCGCGGCACGCACCGCAGCCGGCCGCTCGGAGACATCGTCGCCGAGGTCGAAGGACTTCACGGCCGGGGCATCCAGGAGGCCATCCTCGTCTCCCAGGACACGCTGGCCTATGGCCGCGACCTCGCCGGCAATGGCGATATCGGCGACCTGCTGCTCGCGCTCTCCGACACCACGATGCCGTGGATCCGCCCGATGTACCTCCATCCGGCTCATGTCAACGACCGGCTCATCGCCAAGTGGCAGCGGGCCCGGGTGCTGCCATACCTCGACATGCCCGTTCAGCACGGCGACGACGGCATGCTCCGGGCGATGCGCCGCGCCGTCACCGCCCGCCGCATGCGGGAGATTCTCGCCGAGTTCCGGGCCGCCATTGCCGGCCTCACCATCCGGACCACGGTGCTCGTGGGATTCCCCGGCGAGAGCGAGGCGGCCTTCGAGAACCTGCTGGCCTTTCTCGAGGACGCGGCCTTCGACCGCCTGGGCGTCTTCACCTTTTCGGCGGAAGAGGGAACCCCGGCCGCCAGCATGGCGGATCAGGTTCCGGCGGATGTGATGGCCGAGCGCGCGCGACTGGTCGAGGACCTTCAGGATCGCCTCGTCTGGCAGCGCCTGAAGGCGCTCTACGGCACCCGCCAGACTGTCCTCGTCGACGGTCCCGCCGTGGATCCCGCTTTCCCCTATGAAGGCCGGCTGGCGGGCCAGGCGCCGGAGATCGACGGCGTGGTCCTGCTCCGTGATCCCAAGCTCAGCCCGGGGCGCTTCGCCGAGGTTTCCATCGTCGAGGCGGACGGCTACGAGCTGGTCGGCGAATAGAGGCGCCGGCCCCTTCGACCGGCTCGCGCTGCTCATCGCCAGCGTCGGCGGCGCCGGCTTCTCGCCGGTGGCGCCGGGGACGGTGGGCAGCCTCCTGACTGTCGCGGCGGTCTGGCTCATCCCCTTCACGCCGCTCCGCCTTGCCTATACCCTCATCGTCGTCACCGTGCTCGGCACCTGGGCCGCCCACCGCGTCGAGCGCGCGATGGGCAAGAAGGACCCCGGCCTGATCGTGATCGACGAAGTGGCCGGGATGCTCCTCTCGGTGCTGCTGCTGCCGCGGACCATTCCCGTCCTGCTCGCGGCCTTCCTGCTCTTCCGCCTCTTCGACATCTGGAAGCCGTTTCCGGCCCGGGAGAGTCAGGTGCTCTCGGGCGGACTCGGCGTCATGGTCGACGACCTCATCGCGGGCGTGTACGCGCTCATCGTCGTCATGGGCGCGCGCACGCTCCTCTTCGGGGTGCGATTCGGCATGCCGCCATGACAACGGCGAGCGTGCTGATGGTGGCTGACGCCGACGCCGACGACGCCCCGGCGCGCGCGGTGGCGCGGGCGCTCGGCGCGCGCGGAATCGTGGTCGCCTCGCGTCAGGTGGTGGACGAGAGCGAGGCCGCCCTCATCCCGGCGCTGCGCGGGGCCCTCGAGCGCCAAGGCCTCGTGGTCATTCTCGCTCAGCCGGGCGGCTCGGGTGGCGAGCTGGTGCCGCGCGCGGTCTCGCGGCTCACGGGAAAGCGACTCGTTCTCAACGAGCGGCGGCTGCGCCTGCTCGAAGCCGCCTTCAATCGCCGCGGCCAGGCGCTGCCCCATCGGCTCGAACGGTTGGCCCTGCTTCCCCAAGGCGCCGAGCTCCTTCCGGTGGCGCCCGACGCCGATCAGGATGGCTGGTCGGTGGCCGCCGAGCAGAGCGGCATTGTCGTTCTGCCGCTCGGCTCGGCCCATGTGGACAAGATGATCGAGACTCTTGCGTCCGCTCTAGGCTTCCTGGCCTCAGACAGGACGCTGGTCCAGCGGGTGCTGCTGACCACCGGGCTCTCGCCGTCAGAAGCCGAAGACCGCCTCGCCGCCTGGCTGGGCAAGGAAGGGCCCGTGACGGTATCGTGCGGTCTCGCCGATGGCGACGTGGCGGTAAGGCTCCGCGCCCGCGGGGCGACGCGCGCGGTGGCCGAGGCCGCCCTCGCGCCCGTCGAGCATGCCGTGCGCGAGGCGCTGGGCGAAGACTGCTACGGCCAGGACGGCGAGCCGCTCGAAGCCGTCGTGGGCCGGCTGCTCCTCGAGCGTCGGCTCACGGTCTCGCTGGCCGAGTCGTGCACGGGCGGCTTGGTCGCCCACCGCCTCACGAACATCCCTGGCTCCTCCCGCTATGTCGAGCGCGGGGTCATCGTGTACTCCAACCGCGCCAAGGAAGAGTTGCTGGGCGTGCCTGAGCCGCTGCTCAGAGCCCACGGCGCTGTCAGCGCGCCGGTGGCTGAGGCGATGGCGACCGGCATCTGCCGCCTCTCGGGCTCGCCATGTGGGCTCGCGGTCACTGGCATCGCGGGCCCCGACGGCGGCACGGAGGCCAAGCCGGTGGGCACGGTGTTCATCGCCACTGCGGGGCCGTCGGGAACGGAGGTCAAGCGCTTCCGCTTCGCCGGCGACCGCGAGGCCATCAAGTGGCAGTCGGCGCAGGCCGCGCTGGACCTGCTGCGGCGGCGGCTGCTGCGCTTGCCGTGACCCGCGCGTTCGTCGCCATCCATCTCACCGACGCCACGCGACAGGCCGTGACCGCCGAGGTCGAGCGGCTGCGGCAGCTCGGGCCGCCGTCCAAGCCCGTGGTCGCATGGGTGCCTCCGCCGAATCTCCATCTCACCCTTCAATTCCTGGGCGAGCAACCGGACGAGAGGCTTGCCGAAGCCGAAGCCGCGCTCGGGGAGGCCGTCGCGGGCGTGCCGCCCTTCGAGATCGCGCTTCACGGCTTGGGCGCTTTTCCCGGACTCGAGCGGCCGCGCATCCTCTGGGTGGGCGTGGCAGGCGGCGCCATGGAGGCGCGCGGGCTTCAGTCGCGGGTGGCCTCGGCGCTCGCGTCGCGCGGCTTCCCTCCGAATGACCGCCCGTGGCATCCGCATCTGACCATCGGGCGGGTGTTCGACGAGCGCCGCTGGCGGCGGGACGGCCGACCCGTGCTGGCCGAGGAGATCAGACGGTTGGGCAGCACCGCGTTCGGCTCCGTGCCCGTAGGCGTCATTGCCCTGATGCGCAGCGATCTGCACCCTTCGGGGGCCCGCTACAGCCAACTTCGCGGGTTTCCGCTGGGACGACCCTGATCCGGCCGCGTATCCGACTTCGGACATTGACAGACCCAGCGACCCCACCCACACTGGCCGACCCTGATCCGGCCGCGTATCCGACTTCGGACATTGACAGACCCAGCGACCCCACCCACACTGGCAAAGACGGACTTCATTGACTTTGACGGAGCGAACAGCGTAGGATGGCAGAACTGGTCGAGATATCGAGTGTTTGCGCCGTCTCCCCGGGTCTGGGACGGGCCCCTTCGGCACCGCAGCTGAGGAGAGTTCAATGGCTGAAGTGAAAAGCGATCGCCGCCAGGCCCTGGACCTGGCCATCGCCTCCATCGACCGCCAATTCGGCAAGGGCGCCATCATGCGCCTTGGCCAGAGCGGGGTCATCGACGAAATCTCGGTCATCCCCACGGGCTCGCTGGGGCTGGACGTGGCGCTGGGCATCGGGGGCATCCCCCGTGGTCGCGTCACCGAGATCTACGGCCCTGAGTCCTCGGGCAAGACCACGCTGGCCCTGCACGTCATCGCCGAAGCCCAGCACATGGGGGGCACGGCGGCCTTCATCGACGCCGAGCACGCGCTGGATCCGATCTATGCCAAGAAGCTCGGGGTCAATACCGACGAGCTGCTGATCTCCCAGCCGGATACGGGCGAGCAGGCGCTCGAGATCGCCGAAACGCTCGTCCGCTCCAATGCCGTGGACGTCATCGTGATCGACTCGGTGGCGGCCCTCGTGCCGCGCGCCGAGCTCGACGGCGACATGGGCGACTCGCTTCCGGGCCTGCAGGCGCGACTCATGTCCCAGGCGCTGCGCAAGCTCACGGCGGCCATCGCGCGCTCGGGCGGCAGCGTGATCTTCATCAACCAGATCCGCGAAAAAATAGGGATCATGTTTGGGAGCCCCGAAACCACGACGGGCGGTCGCGCGCTCAAGTTCTACTCGTCGATCCGGCTCGACATCCGCCGCCAGGACACCATCAAGGACGGCACCCAGGCCATCGGGGTCCGCACCAAAGTCAAGGTCGTCAAGAACAAGCTCTCGCCGCCGTTCCGCGAGGCGGAGTTCGACGTGATTTACGGCGAGGGCATCTCCAAGGAGGGCTCGGTGCTGGATCTTGCGGCCGAGCACGCCGTCGTCGAGAAGTCAGGCACCTGGTACACCTACAAAGGGGAGCGCATCGGACAGGGACGCGAGAACGCCAAAAAGTATCTAAAGGACAACCCGAAGGTGCTGGTGGACCTCGAGGCCAAGGTGCGCGGAGCCCTCGGGCTCAAGCCCGTGGCGCCCGCCGCGCCGGCCGCGCCCGAGAAAGCGGCCAAGTAGGAGCGAGCCAATGGACTTCCAGCAGCTCTTGACGGAATGCGCGCGGCGGAAGGCCTCCGACCTGCACCTCAAGGCCGGGACGCGCCCCATCGTGCGGATCTACGGTCACCTCGAAATACAGGATGACCTGCCGGCGGTGACCCGGGAGTTCATCCGGCGGACCGCCATGACGCTGCTGGGGGAGAGCCGCTACAACGCCCTCATGGAAGGCCAGGAGATGGACCTGGGCTATATGCTGGCGGGCGTCGGCCGCTTCCGCTGCAATGTCTTCCTCTCCCAAGGCGAGCTGCGCCTGGTGATGCGGCATATTCCCGAGCGGATTCCCTCGTTCCAGGAGCTGCACCTGCCCAAGGTGCTGGAGCGGCTGTCCCTCGAGCGGCGCGGGATGATCCTCGTGACGGGCATCACCGGCTCCGGCAAGACCACGACGCTGGCGGCCATGATCGACTTCATGAACCGCAACCGGAACGACCACGTCGTCACTATCGAGGACCCGATCGAGTTCGTCCATGCCGACAACAAGTGCGTGCTCAGCCAGCGCGAGGTCGGCCAGGACTCGGCCAGCTTCGCCCAGGCGCTGCGCGCCGCCCTGCGCCAGGACCCCGACATCATCCTGGTCGGTGAGATGCGCGATCCCGAAACCATGGAAGTGGCGCTGCACGCCGCCGAGACCGGGCATCTCGTGCTCTCGACGGTCCATACGCTCAATGCCACGGAAACCATCAACCGGATCATCTCGATGTTCCCGCCGCATCAAGAGGACCAGATCCGCAACCAGCTCTCGGGCGTGCTCGAGGGGGTCCTCTCCCAGCGCCTTGTCGTCCGGGCCGACGGCCGGGGGCGCGTGCCCGCGGTCGAGGTCATGCTGGCCACGGGGCTGATCCGGGACTCCATGCGCGACGCCGAGAAGACGACGCAGATCCCGAGCATCATCGCGGCCGGACAGTCCCAGTACGGCATGCAGACGTTCGACCAGTCGCTGCTCCAGCTCTACCGCGAAGAGCTCGTGACCTACGAGACGGCGCGCGATGCGGCCACGAATCCGGACGACTTCGACCTCAAGGTCAAGGGCATCTTCTCCACGGGCGAGATGACATGGGAGACCTCCGGTGGGCAGTCGCCGCCGCAGGGCTTCGTCGGCTCACCGGACCAGCCCCGCTCGGGATTCGCCAAGCGGGGGTAGCGGTGGCGCGGCGGCGGCCCCCCCGTGCCCGGGCCCCGCGAAAACAATCGGCGCTGGACGCGAAGGCCGCCAAGCTGGCGGCCTTCGACCTTCTCGCCAGGAAGTCCTGGAGCCGCGCCGAGCTCACCCGCCGTCTCAAGCGCCGCGGCGCGCCCGATGACATCGCCCGCGCCGTCGTCGCCGAGCTCACCGAGCGCGGGTATCTCGATGACGCGGACTTCGCGCGCTGGTGGGCAGAGGCGCGGGCGCGCGGCCGGAAGGTGGGTAGCGTGCGGCTGCGCCGGGAGCTGGCCGCGCGCGGTATTCCCGCGACGCTCGCCGCCGCTGCCGTCGGCGCGGCGTTCGAGAGCACGCCGGAGTCGGAGCGGGCGATGGAGGCGGCACGGCGCCGGCTGCCGACGCTCTTGCGGCGGCATCCCGAGCGCGCGCCGGCGCGGCTGCGCGACTATCTGCTCCGCCGCGGCTATCCGGCTGCCGCGGTCATCGCCGTGATCAAGCGCCTTCTGGCGGACCGTCTGGGCGACGCCGGAACCGGGGACGACGACGGCGCAGTATAATGTGACCGCCATGACCGGCCGCGACATCCGCCAAGGGTTTCTCGATTATTTCCGCGGCCTTCCCAAGGGGAAGGAGCATACCGTCGTGCGCTCCTCGCCGCTCGTCCCCGCCCAGGATCCGACCCTGCTCTTCACCAACGCGGGCATGGTCCAGTTCAAGGCCGTCTTCCTCGGTGAGGAGCGGCGCGACTACGCGCGAGCCGTGAGCGTGCAGAAGTGCGTGCGCGCGGGCGGCAAGCACAATGACCTGGAGAACGTCGGCCGCACGGCGCGTCACCATACCTTCTTCGAGATGCTGGGCAACTTCTCCTTCGGCGACTACTTCAAGGAGGACGCGATCCGGTTCTGCTGGGAGCTGATGACCGAGAAGTGGGGGCTGCCCAAGGACCGGATCAAGGCTACGGTGCTGGAGGGCGACGACGACGCCATCAGGCTCTGGAAGAAGGTGGCCGGCATGGGCGACGACCGCATCCTCCGATTAGGCGAGGCGGACAACTTCTGGTCGATGGGCGACACGGGGCCGTGCGGTCCCTGCTCGGAAACCCACTTCCACCAGGGCGACCACCTCCCATGCGCCAGGGAGCAGGCGGGCCGGCGCTGCCTCGGGCCGGCATGCGACTGCGACCGCTGGCTCGAGATCTGGAACCTGGTCTTCATGCAGTTCAACCGTGACGGTGCCGGCACGATGACGCCGCTGCCCAAGCCGTCCATCGACACCGGCATGGGGCTCGAGCGTGTCGCGGCGGTGCTGCAGGGCAAGCAGTCCAACTACGACACGGATCTGTTCCGCCCGCTCCTCGCCCATGTCGAGCGCCTCGCGCGCAAGCCCTACGGGACCCGCGAAGAGGACGACGTCTCCATGCGCGTGATCGCCGACCACGCGCGCGCGGCCGCCTTCCTCATCACCGACGGCGTGACGCCGTCCAACGAGTGGCGCGGGTACGTGCTCCGGCGGATCATGCGCCGGGCCATGCGCCACGGCCGGATGCTGGGGCTCATGGAGCCATTTCTCTGGGACGTGACCGGGACCGTGGCGACGCTCATGGGCGACGCCTACCCCGAGGTCGCGGAGCACCGCGGCCGCGTGGCGGAGACGGTGCGCTCTGAAGAAGAGCGCTTCGCCGAGACCCTGGATCTGGGCATGGCGAAGATCCGCGAGTACCTCGAGTCCCACGCGGGCGCGGGGCGCAAGATCGTGGACGGCAAGTTCCTCTTCACGCTCTACGACACGCACGGCTTTCCCACGGATCTCGCCCAGGAAGTCTTCCAGGACGCCGGCTGGTCGGTGCCTGCCGAAAGCCTTGCGGCCTTCGAGGCCGAGATGGAAGCGCAGCGCGAGCGCGCGCGCGCGGGCGCCTCGTTCACTCCGGGCACCGGGAGCCTCACGCTTGATGGGCAGCGCGCCGCGATCTACCAGCAGCTCTCGGCGGAGCTGGCCAAGCCCCAGTTCTTGGGTTACACCCAGCTCGCAACCCCGGCCCGCATCCTGGCCATGGTGGCCGAGGGGCAGCGCCGTCCGGTGGCGAATCAGGGCGAGACCGTTGAGATCATCTTGGACCGGACGCCGGCCTATGCCGAGTCGGGCGGCCAGATGGGCGATACCGGCAGCCTCGTGGGCCGCGAGGGGCAGGGCCTTATCGAGGACACCTACTACCGCGGCAGCCAGCTCATCGTCCATCGGGTCAAGATGACAGAAGGCCGGTTCAGAGAGAACGAAGAGGTCGCCGTCACCGTCGAGTCGCGCCGGCGGCAAGGACTGCGCCAACACCACACCGGGACGCATCTCCTCCACGCCGCGCTCCGAAAGGTGCTGGGCACGCACGTCATGCAGGCCGGCTCGCTCGTGGCGCCGGACCACCTGCGCTTCGACTTCTCCCACGGAGCCGGCGTCAAGGACAGCGAGCTCGAAAAAGTCGAGGAGCTGGTCAACGAGCAGGTGCAGGCCAATCTCGTGGTGACGCCGAAGGAGATGGATCTGCAGGAAGCGCTCAAGAGCGGCGCCATGGCGCTGTTCGGCGAGAAGTACGGCGACCGCGTGCGGGTGATCAAGATCGGCGACTTCTCCGTCGAGCTGTGCGGCGGGACCCATCTGGACGCCACGGGCCAGATCGGGCTCTTCAAGGTGACGGCCGAGGGCGCGGTGGCCTCCGGCGTCCGCCGCATCGAGGCCGTGACGGCCGACGAGGCGCTCAAGCACGTGGGGCGAGAGGAGGCCGCGCTGCGCGAGTCCGCCGGGCTCCTCAAAATCCCGCCGCTCGAGCTGCCGGGCCGTCTGCAAAAGCTCCTCGACGAACAGAAGCAGCTCGAAAAGCAGCTGGCCCAGCTCGAGGCGCGGCTCGCCAAGAGCCGCGCCCAGGAGCTCGTTGCCGAGGCCAGGCAGGTGGCCGGCGTGGCCGTCATCGCGGCTCAGCTCGACGGACTGGACGCCGAGGGACTTCGCTCGGTGGTGGACACGCTGCGCGAGCGGCTCGGCTCGGGAGTGATCTGCCTGGGGGGCGTGGTGGACGGCAAGGTCAACTTGGTGGTGTCGGTATCGAAGGACCTGACCAAGCGATTCCAGGCGGGCAAGCTCGTCCAGGAAGTCGCCCAGGCAGTGGGCGGTAAAGGTGGCGGCCGGCCCGATCTGGCTCAGGGCGGCGGTCCGGAAGCCTCCAAGCTTCCCTCGGCCCTTGCGTCGGTGCCCGGCTGGGTGGAGCGCGCGGCCAAAGGATAGAAGGGCTATGGCTGAACGGCGGGCCCGGATCCTGGTCGTGGACGACGAACCACCGATGGTCCAGATGCTGACGGACTTCCTCGTCGAGCAGGGATTCGAGGTAGCCGCGGCGCAGAGCGGCGTTCAGGCTCTCGCCCGCCTCGCCCAGCAGCCGGCCGACGTGGTCCTCCTCGACGTGCGCATGCCCGAGCTCGACGGCGTCGACGTGCTTCGGCGGATCCGGGAGAATTACCCGCGCATCGGCATCCTGATGGTGTCGGGGAACGACGACGTGGAGCTCGCCAAGGAGACCATCGCCCTCGGTGCTGTCGACTACGTGCTCAAGCCCGTGGATTTCCCCTATCTCATGCGGGCCATCGACAAGATCCTGGCCGCGGCGGCCGCTTCCGCCGCGGAGGAGACGGCGGGGGACGGTCGGCCGGCCGAGGAGGCGGCCCCCGCGCCGAGCGGCTCCATCCACGGCCTGCTCTACGACCTGGCGCTCGATACCTTCCGAATCGCCCGCGCCATGCCGCCGCTGGCCCGCGACTCCATCGGGATCCCTCTCGAGCGCGCCGTGCTGGATGCGGTACAGCGGGGCGTGAGGGCGAGAAGCTCGAGATCATCCGCGCCCTGAATCTGGTCCGCACGCTCTTGCGATTCGGGCGCGACCTCGGCGACATCAGCGACGAAGCTCACCGCCGCCTTGAGTCCCACCTCGCCCGCGCCCGCCGCGCGGCGGGCTTGTCCTGATCCTCAGCACCATCGCCCAGCCGCGGGCTATCCGCCCGCGCGGTCGGGCGGGTGGCGCCCCGGATCGCCCCGCGCGGCGGGCGGAGTGGGCCCCCCGAGTCTCGTCCGCAGCTCAAGCAGTTCGAGCCGAGGGACGGCCGAGCGCCGCAGGCGCGAGCGTCACGAGGTGAGCGCTGGGTTGAGCTGCGTTCGGGCGAGTGGGTGATGAAGCCCGTCGCGCGGGGCGGCCGCGGCGACAGGACCCGCCCGTCTCACGCATGATGGGGATTGCTGACGGCCGATCACGCGTCAGACTGCCTCGAGGAGCAAGCCGGTCAGATAGCGCGTCTCGGGCACCGTCAGCAGCACCGGATGGTCGCGGCTCTGGCCGAGCGTCGAGATGAGCCGCACCACCACTCCGGAATCCCCGGCGGCGGCGCGGCAGATCTCCTCGAAGCGCGCCGGGGTGACGTGGTGTGAGCACGAGAACGTCGCGAGGATTCCGCCTGGCTCGAGCAGCCTGAGGGCTCTCAGATTGATCTCCTTGTAGCCGCGCGCCGCCGCCTCCAGCGAGTCCTTGCGGCGCGTGAAGGGAGGAGGGTCCAGGATCACCAGGCCGAAGCGCTCGCCGCGGGAGTCCAGATCGCGCAGCAGATCGAAGGCATTGCCCTCCGTGAGCTCGGCGCGCTCGGCGACGCCGTTCAGCTCGAGGTTTCGCCGGGCCAGGCCGAGGGCGTCCGCGGAGGAGTCAATAAGCAGCGCTCCGGCGGCGCCGGCCTTGAGCGCGTGGCAGGCGAAACCGCCCGCGTAGGAGAAGGCGTCGAGGATGCGCCGGCCCGCCGCGAATCCGGCAATGAGGACCCGGTTGTCGCGCTGGTCGAGGTAGAGACCGGTCTTCTGGCCAGCGCCCGGGGTCACGAAGAAACGGCAATCGCCTTCGGCCACCACCGCCTCGCCGGGCGCTGGGACGCCGTGCCAGCTCCGGATGGGCTCGAAGCCCTCGAGCCGGGCGGCCGTCGGGTCGTCGAGCCGGTATAGAGCGCCCCTGGGGAGCAAGCCTTCGAGCGCCTCGGCGATCCACGTCAGCGACAGTGTCATGCCCAAGGTCAGGCACTGCACCACGCTCACGTGCCCGTAGCGGTCCAGCACCAGCCCCGGCAGCCCGTCGGCCTCGCTCCAGCAGAGCCGATAGGCGTCGGGCAACCCCTCAGCGCCGAACCCCTCACCGCCGAACCCCTCAGCGCCGAACTCCTCACCCTGCCCTCTCCCCAGAGGGGAGAGGGAAAAGAGCGTCCGGCGGTAGGCGAGGGCGGCTTCGAGCCGGCGCCGGAAGAAGGCGGCATCCACGGGTTCGTCGATCCGAGTCAGGACCCTGCAGGCGAGGGATGGGCGCGGGTTGTAGAAGCCGCGGCCGAGGTAGCGACCGCGGGAGTCCGCCACGTCCACCGCGCCGCCGGCGGACCAGGCGCCTTTGAGATCGCCGATCTCCGAGCGGTAGATCCAGGGATGACCGGCCCTCAAGCGACGATCCGCCCCGGGCTTGAGAACGAGCTTCGCCATCACGAATACATTCTCCCCCTCACCCTGCCCTCTCCCCCTTCGGGGGCGAGGGTTCCGATCTCCCTTTCCCCTTCGGGGGCGAGGGTTCCGATCTCCCTCTCCCCTTCGGGGGCGAGGGTTCGAATCTCCCTCTCCCCTCTGGGGAGAGGGCCGGGGTGAGGGGAGACTCCTAGCGCTTGCGCAGAACGACGACCATCAGGAGCGGGTGGTGCGCGCGGTCGAGCTTGAGGTGGGGCTTGAAGCCGTAGAACCACTCGACGAGGTCAAACCCGCCGGCCAGTTCTACCAGCGCGCGCAGCTCCTGGGGAAACACCATCCGCGAGCTGTGGCGCTGGTGGTAGAGGTAGCGCGCCCCGTTTTCGTGCACCTCGAGCTCCATGTCCTCATGGAAGGTCTGGCTGACGGGATCGAGGTCCTTGAGAGCCTCGAAGGTCGCGCGCACCGTCGCCCGGCCGCGCCGTCGCGTCCACGACCAGCGCCGCGCCGGATCGGTCCAGGACGAGCACATGTAGCGGTCGAAGATGTAGAGGCCGCCCTTGCGGAGGGCGCGGGCCACGCAGCGCAGGTGGGCGAGGATGGCGTCGTTGGTCAGGAGATGTCCCTGCGAGTCCTGCATGCAGATGGCGGCGTCCACGGGCCGCGGCAGGCGGAAACGGGTCATGTCGGCCACGTGGAGGCCGGCGCGGAAACCCTTGGCGACAGTGCGCTCGCGGAGGAAGTCGATATTGTCGCGAGAGAGATCGAGCCCCGACATCCGGTACCCCCGCGCCGCCAGCCGGATGAGGTGCGGGCCCGTTCCGCAGGCGATGTCGAGCACCGTGCGGACCCGCCGCCCGGCGAAGCGGTGGAAGCAGTGGACCAGAAAGTCCACCTCCTGCTTCCGGTTCATGTCGAAGGCGATCTCGTAGTAGCGCGGCGCTGAGTACTGCGACGTGGTCGTCTTCATGCCTTCGCCCACCACGTCAAGATCGCCTCGCGCAGGATCCAGCAGGCCGTGATGGCGGTGCGGCCCGAGGGATCGAAGGCATGGGCGACTTCCATGAGGTCGGTGCCGACGATACGGCAGGGCTCGAGCAGCCGGATGATCTCGACGAGCTCGCCGGCGCTGAGCCCGCAGGGCTCCGGCGCCCCCGTGCCCGGGGCTTCCGAGGGGTCGAGCACGTCCACGTCGATGGTCACGTAGAGGGGATGCCGGCGGAGCTCGGGCACGAGGCTCCTCACGGCCTCGACCGGATGGATCGCATGAGCCGGGTAGAGATTCGGCGCCTTCCGCTGATACTCCTCCCGGGCGCCGGTACGCATGCCCACCTGGAAGACGCGCTCGGGCGCCACCACGTCCATGACACGGGCCATGGCCGAGGCGTAATTGTAGCGCTCGCCCAGGAACTCCTCGCGCAGGTCCGGATGGGCGTCGAGCTGGAGGATCCGAAGCTCGGGGATGGCCGGCGCCAGCACCTCGATCACCGGCAGCGTGGCCATGTGGTCACCGCCCAGCGTGACCGGCAGCAGGCCGGGCTTCCAGAAGCGCCGGACCTCCTCGCGGGCCCGCGCGAGCTGCTCCCGGGGCGTGCCGGCGCCGAGCTCGCAGTCGCCGAGGTCGGCGATGGCCAGATCCTCGAGGTCACGGCCGAGCGCGGGGGAGTAGGTCTCGATGGAATCGGAGGCGATCCGGAGGTCCCGGGGACCGTGGTCGGCCCCGCGGCGGAGATTGACGGTGCCTTCGAAGGGGATGCCGAAGAGGATAATCCGGGCGTCCGGGAGGGAGGCCCGGCAGGCGATGAAGCGCGGCTCGGCCGGGATCAACGACTACGCGAGATCGTCGCTAGCCAGCAGCGTCACGGCGGCCAGGGCGCAGCCCGTGCGCTCGACCCGGTGCTCGACGGCGAAGACCCGCATGTCCTTGATCCGCTCGCCGCGGACCCGGAAGGCCTCCTCGAGCATCTGGACGATCATCCGCTCGGCTTCTTCGCGCGTGGCCTTGTCGTGGAACTCCATGATCACGCCGTTCTTGGTGGCGTCGGCGGGACGCGCCCAGCCCACGGCGGCGGCTACGACCTCGCCCGGCACCTCGCTCGTCATGGCCGCGTAGGCCGTGGGAACCACCGCGCCGAGCTTGATCTTGGGGAGCGGAACCAGGTCGACGCCGGGGGGAAGGATGCTGGAGATCTTCACGAGGTTGATATTGCCGATGCCCGCCGCCATCAAGGCGTTGTCGAACGCGTTGAGCGGCGTCGAGCCCTCGGCGGTGCCGGCGGTGCCGGCGGCCTTGGTCACTGGAGTCCAACCCATTCGCTCCTCCTTCTCGCCTCCTTGTGAGCGGCGGCCCCACGCCGCCGCAGCCGTCGAGAATCTTCGCTCATGCTAGCGGCTCGGCCGGCGAACGCAAGCAAAAAGTGACCGGCGGCGGTCGTCGGCGGCCCCAGAGGGCCGGCGACGGGCGGTCCGGCCGCCGGCCGGGAGCCCGCTGAAACCCCATTTTTTTCTTGCAATGAAAAAAGAATTGGCCCACAGTGACAAAAATCTGTCCGGAAATTTTTCCGGCAGAAAAAAAACCGGGAGGAGGGAAAGAGTGCAAGCACTGGGGCGACACCTGCTGCTCGAGTTGTTCGACTGCGACGCAGAGGCCCTCAACAGTCTGGATGTCGTGAAGGCGTCCATGGTGGAAGCCGCGAAGCGCGCGCAGGCCACCATCGTCGACGTTGTTTTTCACGAGTTCAACCCGTTCGGCATCAGCGGAGTCGTCGTCATCGCCGAGTCGCATCTGGCCATCCACACCTGGCCGGAGTACCGCTACGCCGCCGTGGACGTGTTCTCCTGCGGCGAGGTGCTCCAGCCGCACGTGGCCGCCGACTACCTCGTGGAGCAGCTCGGGGCCTGCCGGGCCTCGGTCGTCGAGCTTCAGCGGGGGATCTTCGTCAACGCCCCGGGTCCCATCCACCACAAGCCCATGGCCGTCCGCGGATGACCGGAGTCCCGCAATACAAGTGGTTCTTCGAGACCACGACCCCGGTCGAAGGCCACGTGCACGCCATCGCCCGGACCATCTCCACCCGCCAGACGAAGTTCCAGTTCATGGAAATCCTGGAGACCCACTCCTACGGCAAATGCCTGGTCCTCGACGGCCGGATCCAGTCCAGCCAGGCTGACGAGTTCATCTACCACGAGGCCCTAGTACAGCCCGGCCTCCTGGCCCATGCCGGCCCCCGGCGCGCCATGGTCATCGGAGGCGGCGAGGGCGCCACGGTCCGCGAGATCCTGCGACACCAGACCATCACCGACTGCCTGATGGTGGACATCGACGGTGAGGTAGTGGAGGAGTGCAAGAAGCACCTGCCCGAGATGCACCAGGGCGCCTTCGAGGACAAGCGCACCCGGGTGCTCCACGAGGATGCCCGGGCCTATCTGGAGCACACGAACGAGCGCTTCGATCTGATCGTCATCGACCTGCCGGAGCCGCTGGAAGAGGGCCCAGCCTGCCTGCTCTACACCACCGAGTTCTATACTCTGGTCCGCAACCGCCTCAGCGACCAGGGCGTCATGACCATGCAGGCAGGCATGGTCAAGGTGAACGAGATCTTCTTCCACGGCGCCGTCAATCGCACGCTGCGGGAGGTCTTCCCCGTGGTGGCTTCCTACCAGGCCTTCATCTCCTGCTTCGGGACGCCGTGGGGCTTCATCCTGGCCTCCAAGGGCATCGATCCGAGGAAGCAGTCCGCCGAGGAGATCGACCGGATCATCGCGTCGCGAATGGATCCGAAAAGCCTGGGCTACTGGGATGGGCAGGCGCACCTGCACTCCTTCAGCCTGCCCAAGTTCATCCGCGAGGCCATTGCCCGGAATGACCGCGTGATCACGGATTCGAATCCCCTGATCGTCTCCTGACAGCTAGCCCGTCGCTGATCCTGGCCTCGGCCTCGCCGCGCCGCCAGGAGCTCCTGGCCCAACTCGGCCTCACCTTCGCGGTTCAGCCTAGCCATATCCCCGAAGCGCATCCGCCGGGAGAACCCGCCGCCGGGATTACGGCCGTGGCCTTGGCGAAGGCCCGGCACGTGGCCGCCGGCGTGGCCCCAGGCGCCATCGTCCTCGCCGCCGACACCGAGGTCGTCTTAGACGGCCGGCTCCTGGGCAAGCCCCGGGACGCGGCCGATGCCGCGCGTATCCTGAAGGCGCTGCGAGGCCGGGTCCACGAAGTCATCACGGGCGTGGCGCTTGTCGAGGCGCCGGCGGGCCACGAAGAGACGGCGGCCGTGACGACACGGGTGCGGATGGGCCGCTATACCGATGCCGAGATCGAGGCCTATGTTGCCACGGGCGAGCCGCTGGACAAGGCCGGCGCCTATGCCGTCCAGGGGCTGGGCAGGCATCTGATCGCCCATGTGGATGGCTGCTTCAGCAATGTGGTGGGCCTGCCCGTCACGACCACGCGCCGGCTGCTCGAGCGGTGGGGCCTGCTCTAGCCGCCGGCTTCAGGGCTTCTTTGCTCCCAGCACCTCGCCGAGAGGATCCAGCAGGAGCAGCCGCGCCTTGTTTCGCGGAACGTTGACCTTGTCGGGAAGCTTGGCGCGCTCTCGGACGAGCCGCACGCTCTCGGCCAGCATCTCCTCCGTCACCCAGCCATTTGGGAGGAAGAGTTCCCGCGCTCCGCTCAGCCTGAGCGGGAAGTCCGCGGGTGGGCCCACCGCCGCCGCGGGCAGCCGCCGCGCGAGCTCCTCGGGGGCCGCAGAGCGAAGCCGGTCGAGCGCCCGGAGCAGCGCGCGGATGAGCGGCGCAAGCTCGGCGCTGCCGAGCTTGGTATCGGCTCGAGCGAAGACGGCCGCGTGAACGGCGGGCTCGCCCAGCCAGCGGGCGGCCTCGCCACGCTTCCGGAAATCGGCGAGGGCCACGGCGCTGCCGTCCTCGATCAGCCGGCTGGCCCAGGGATCGCCGACGACGGCGGCCGCCACCTGACCAGACTGGATGGCGCTGGCCAGCCCGCGGTCACCATAGCTCTGCAGCGTGATCTGTGGCAGTCGGAGCCCGGCCTTGGCGAGCAGGGAGAGAAGCATGAGATGCTCTGGGGTGCCCGGCGACGGGATGCCCACGGTCTTGCCGGCGAGATCCCCCAGACCACGGATCGCGTCCTTCTGAGCGGTCGGCACCAGCAGCGCGACGGGCGGCGCGGAGGTGAGGCCGAAGACGAGCCGGGGCGGCGCGCCCGCCACATGGCCCAGGCGCAGCGCCGCATCCACGGACGTCGCAGCCAGATCCGCCTGGCCGAGGCTCAGCGCCTCGGCGGCCTGGGACTCGGAGCGGGTGACTTGAAGCGAGACGGCGAGATTCTCCTGAGCGAAGTACTTCTCGGCCTCCGCCACGCGCAGCGGAAAGTACTCCGGCGAGGTTGCCGGACCCGCGACGGAGATGGTGAGCGTGGTCTGAAGCAGCACGAGCCACGGAATCACGTGCTCATCCTCGGCCGGCGAAGCCCATGAACCCGCCCGGCGATCCACTCAAGCGACGGCTCCTGGGGCTCTACGCGGCTCTCTACGGCCATTTCGGGCCCCAGCGATGGTGGCCGGGCCGCTCCCGCTTCGAAATCGCTGCAGGCGCCATTCTCACCCAGCATACCGCCTGGCCCGGGGTGGAGCGCGCCATCGCGAATCTCCGGGCGGCCCGGCGGCTCGAGCCGCGGCGCTTGGCCGGACTCGGGCCGGGCCGGCTCGGCCGGCTGATCCGGCCGGCCGGCACCTACCGGATCAAGGCGCGCCGGCTTCTGGCTCTCTCGCGCTTCCTGCTCCGCCGCTGCGACGGCCGGCTCGAGCGCCTCGGCCGGGAGCCGCTCGCAGCGCTCCGCGCCGGGCTGCTGAGGGTTGCCGGCGTGGGTCCGGAAACGGCCGACTCGATCCTGCTCTATGCCGCGGGCCGCCCCGTCTTCGTCGTCGATGCCTACGCGCGGCGGGTGCTCACGCGCCATCGGATCGTGCCGCGCGGGATCGGCTATGAGGAACTGCGGGCGCGTCTCGAGTCCCACCTGCCCGGCGATCCGCGGCTGTTCAACGAGTATCACGCCCTCCTGGTCGCGGTGGGCAAGCGCTACTGCCGCGCTCTCCCGCGCTGCGCCGCATGCCCCCTGCGCGCGGATCTGGCGCGCTTCAGGATCCGGCCACCTCGAAGATGAGCCGCGCAATGCGCTCGGCGGCGTCGGGAACGGCCAGGCTGCGCGCGCGCTCCCCCATGGCCCGCAGCGCCTCCGGATCGGCCAGCAGCTTTCCCGTTGCCTCCGCCAGCCCGGCCGGCGTCAGCGTGACCTGGGGGTAGAGCACGGCGCCGTCGGCGGCCTCGACGAGCCGCGCATTGGCCGTCTGCTCGTCCCCGCTGGTGCCGGGCAGCGGAATGTAGAGCGCCGGGCGTGCGAGCTGACAGCATTCGTTGACGGTGCCCGCGCCGCTGCGCCCGACGACCAGATCGGCCGCCGCGTAGATGTCGCGAAGCTCAGCCCCGACGTAGGGGACCAGGACATAACGCCGCGCCACCGGCGCGGGCAAGGCGCGGGCGCGCTCGATGAGCCAGTCGCGGTCGCCCGTCTCGGGATTATCGCCGCATTGATGGATGACCTGGGCCAGATCGAGTAATGGCGGCAGCGCATCGCCCACCGTGCGGTTGATCCGATGGGAGCCTTGGGCGCCGCCGGTGATGTAGACGATGGGCGCGGCCGGGTCGAGGCCGAAGCGCCGGCAGGCCGCCTCGCGCGAGCCGCCCCGCAGCTCCGGCCTGAGCGGATTGCCGGTGAGCACGGTGCGCTCGGCCGGGAAGTCGGCGGTGAGCACGGGGAAGGTCAGCGCGATGCGGCGGGCGAATCGGCCGGCGATGCGATTGGCGAGGCCGGGGACGGCCGTCTGCTCGTGGACGACGATGGGGATGCCGTGGGCGCGGGCCGCCAGCGCCGGGGGCAGAGCCACGAAGCCGCCGGTTGCGAAGAGCAGCGCCGGCCTGAGCTTCCGGAGAAGGCGCCACGATCTGAGCATCCCCGAGGGCGCCCGCACCGCCAGGTCCGGCAGGTTCTGCCAATCCCAGTAGCGGCGCAGCTTGCCCACGGGAATGGCATGGAAGGGCACGCCGGCCTCGGGCACCCGGCGCGCCTCGATACCGCCGCGGCTGCCGATCCAGTGAACGTCCACCTGGGCCGAGCGGAGCGCGGCCGCCACGGCGAGCCCCGCGCTCGTATGCCCGCCCGTGCCGCCGCCGGCGATGACGATTCTCACCTGGGAGAGGGAAAGAGACCCTGGCCCCCAAAGGGGGAGAGGGCAGGGTGAGGGGTACGGAGGTGAGAGGTACGGAGGTGAGGGGTACGGAGGTGAGGGGTACGGAGGTGAGGGGGATTCATTAGCGTTTTTCGAGGGCGAGGTCGATGATCCGGGAGATGAGCTCCGAGTACGGAATGCCCGAGGCTTCCCAGAGCCGCGGGTAGGCGCTGGTGGCCGTGAAGCCGGGGATGGTATTGATCTCGTTGACCAGCGCGCGCTCGCCCTCGATGAAGAAGTCCACGCGCGCCATGCCGGCGCCGTCGATGGCCCGGAAGGCGCGAAGGGCGAGATCGCGCACGGTTTCGGTGAGCGCGGGTGACAGCGGCGCGGGCACCTGGAAGGTCGTCTGCCCCGCCGCGTATTTCGTCTCGTAGTCGTACCACTCGCCCGGATAGCAGACCTCGCCCGGCAGCGACGCCATGGGCGTGTCATTGCCGAGCACCGCCACCTCGACCTCGCGCCCCTGCACGGCGCGCTCGACCAGCGCCCGGCGGTCATGAGCCATCGCCAGGGTCATGGCCGCCGACAGGTCCTGGGCCGCCTTGACCTTGCTGATGCCCACGCTCGAGCCCAGATTGGCCGGCTTGACGAAGCAGGGAAAGCCGATGCGCTCGGCGACCACGCGCGCGACGGCGGCAGGGTCGCGCTGCCAGTCGGCGCGTCGGATCACCAGATACTCGACCACCGGCAGACCATGAGCGCGGAACATGTCCTTCATCGCGCCTTTGTCCATGCCGACGGCGGAGGCCAGCACCCGGGCGCCGGTATAGGGCAGGCCGGCCAGCTCGAGCAGCCCCTGGATGGTGCCGTCCTCGCCCTGCGGGCCATGAAGCATGATTAGCACGACGTCGAGCTGCTGGCGGAGGCCGGCCGGTATGCTCTCCGAGCTCTCCATCCGCGCCAGAGCGCTGGCGGTCTCGGCCGCCGCGGCGCGCTCGAGCAGCTCCCGCTTGGTCTGGGCCTCGGGACCCGTCCCGGGCAGCGCCAGGCGCGCGGCGTCCTGGGTCAGCGCCCGCAGCGGGTCGCCTCCCACGAGCCAGCGGCCGTCCTTGCCGATGCCGATGGGCACCACCTCGAAGCGCGAGCGGTCGATCGCGGCGATGACGGAGGCGGCGCCGGCCAAGGACACCTCGTGCTCGCCCGACCGCCCGCCGAATACGATGCCCACGCGCAGCTTCTTGGCCCCACTGTCCATGGATTCGGTTGTATCAAACTCGCTCGGCGCGTCGGGAAAATTCTCGGAAGCCCACCGCGACCGGACCGGCAAGGACGATCACGCCGAGCAGCCCGAAGGCCCAGACCCAGCGCGTGTCGGCCGTGGCGCCCACGCGCGGCGCCCAGTCGAGGGCGACGCCGAATGCGGCGGGCCCGAGCGCGCCCATGGTGAAGCCCACGGTGGACTGCAGCGCCATCGTGCGCCCGAGATACGCCGGCTGCGCGGCGTCCGCGATCCCGGTGGAGATGATGGCCGACTCGGCCGTCACGAGCACACCGTAGAGCAGGCCCAGCGTGACGAGCCAGGCAAAGGGCCAATGCAGCGCCCAGCCGATGCCCAGCGAGCAGGCCGCCGAGAGCAGCATGAAGGCGCTGATCGGCCGCGCGCGGCCGAGCCGGTCCGAGAGCAGCCCGGAAAATGGATGCGGGAGCGCGCCGATGGCGAGCACGCCCGAGGCGGCGTAGCTCGCGCGCTGCGCGGCTTCGCCGAGCGCGGCGCCGGCGTCGACCAGGCTGGCGGTGAAGAACGGAACGATCCAGCCGCGCATGCCCATCAGCTCGAATGTGTGCGCGCCGTAGGCCACAATCAGCCGCAGCGCCGTCCGGTTCTTGAGAACGGGACCGAGCCGCGCGCCTCCGGTGATGGCCGGGGCCGCGGCGGGCGCCATTCCTCGCGGCAGCACCAGCCAGCCGATGACGCCTGCCAGAAGCGGGCCGAGCGCGGTGATGGCGAAGGCCCAGCGCCAGCCCCAGCGCGCATTGGCCCAGCCGGTGAGGAGAAGAGAGACCGAGGTCCCGATGGTGAAGGCGCCGATATAGCAGCCCATGGCAAAGCCGCGCCCGCGCCGGGCGAAGCGCTCCGCCACCATGCGCATGCCCGGCATGTAGGTGCCGGCCAGCCCGAGGCCCACCAGCCCGCGCAGGATGAGCGCCGAAACGAAGCCTGACGCCCAGAAGGCGAAGGCCAGGCTCAGCAGGGCCGTCCACGCCGAGCTCGCCAAGTAGATGCGGCGGGGCGGCATGTAGTCGGTGAGCGTCGCCAGGATGGCGACGGCGCCGATATAGCCCACCTGATAGAAGGCGATGATGAGGCCGGCCTCGGTGTTCGAGAGATTCCACTCGGCCTTGAGGATGGGCAGGAGCGCCGGGAAGTTGGAGAAGACCAGCAGCGTGCCCAGCTCGGACAGGCACACGGCCGCGAGCCAGGCGCGGTCGGTCACGCGCGCTTCTCGCGCCGCTGCCGCTCCCGCCACGCGCGCCACTTGCTCAGGCGCTCGGCGAGCTCCTTCTCGGCCCCACGGTCCGTGGGGCGGTAGTAGACGCGCCCGCTGAGCGCGTCGGGCAGATGCTCCTGCTCGACTCGCGCCTCGGGGGCATCGTGGGCGTACTGATAGCCCTTGCCATAGCCCAGGTTGGCCATGAGCCCGGTGGGCGCATTGCGCAGGTGCAGCGGCACCGGCTCGGCCGGCTTCTCGGCGATATCGTGCTGCACCGCTCCCCAGGCGGTGTAGACCGCATTGGATTTGGGAGCGAGGGCCAGGTAGCACACGGCCTGAGCCAGCGCCAGTTCCCCTTCCGGAGTGCCGAGGAAATGGTAGGCATCCTTGGCGTCCAGGGTCAGCCGCAGCGCCATCGGGTCGGCATTGCCCACGTCCTCGGAGGCGAAGCGCACCAGCCGCCGGGCGACGTAGAGCGGATCCTCGCCGGCCGCGAGCATGCGCCCCAGCCAGTAGAGCGCGCCGTCGGGATCCGAGTCGCGGAGGGATTTGTGCAGCGCGGAGATCAGGTTGTAGTGCTGCTCGCCGGACTTGTCGTAGAGCAGCGCCTTCTTCTGGACGGCCTCGCGGATGGCCGTCTCGGTCACCCGGACGCCGTGAAGGCTCACCGCCAGCTCGAGGATGTTCAGCGCGTTGCGCGCGTCGCCGTCGGACAGCCGCGCGATCAGACCGAGCGCATTGGCGTCGGCCGCCGCACCCGTCGCGCCGAGGCCGCGCTCCTTGTCGGCGAGCGCGCGCTCCAGGATGGCGACGAGATCGTCCTCCGAGAGCGGCTGGAGCACGTAGACGCGGCAGCGGGAGAGGAGCGCCCCATTGACCTCGAACGAGGGGTTCTCCGTCGTCGCGCCGACCAGGATGATGGTGCCCTTCTCAACGTAGGGCAGGAAGGCATCCTGCTGGGCCTTGTTGAAGCGGTGGATCTCGTCCAGGAACAAGATGGTCCGCCGGCCGCGGCGGCCACCTTCCGCCTCGGCCTCGGCCATCACCTGGCGGACTTCCTTCACACCCGCGAGCACCGCGGAGAACGGCACGAAGCGCGCCCCCGCGACATCCGCCATGAGCCGGGCCAGAGTCGTCTTGCCCGTGCCCGGCGGGCCCCAGAGGATCATCGAGTGCAGCGCGCCGTCTTCGAGAGCGCGGCGCAGCACCTTGCCCGGTCCGATCAGGTGCTCCTGGCCCACGATCTCGTCGAGCGTTCGCGGCCGCATGCGGTCGGCCAGCGGCGCCGGCGGGGCGGATTTGGGAGAGGGAGGGGACGGCGGGGAGTCGAAGAGGTCCACGTCGGAATTATACCCGTCTGGTCTGACATAATGGGCCCGTGGACGCCCCTGCCGCCCCCGCCGCCGTCGAGGGTCGCGCCGAGCAGCTGCGCGCCGGCCGCCGCCTCCAGTACCTCACCATCGCCTGGAACTCCGCGGAATGCGTCGTGGCCGTGGGCGCGGGGGTCGTCGCCGGGAGTATCGCGCTCGTGGGATTCGGCGTCGACTCGGCGATCGAAGTCACGAGCAGTCTCGCCGCGCTCTGGCGGCTCTCGCGCGACCGGGATCCCGACCACCGCGAGAGCGCCGAGCGCCGCGCGCTGCGGATCATCGGCGCCTGCTTCCTGCTCCTCGCCGCCTACGTGCTGTACGAGGCCATCGAGGTGCTCGTACAGGGCCGCGCGCCCGCGCGGAGTCTCGTGGGTATCGCCCTGGCGGCGCTCTCGCTCCTGGTCATGCCGCTCCTCGCCAGATTCAAGCGGCGCATCGCCAGCCGCCTCGGCAGCGGCGCGCTCGAGGCCGAGACACGCCAGACCGAGACGTGCGCCTGGCTGTCGGCCATCCTGGTTGTTGGCCTCGGCCTCAACGCATGGCTGGGCTGGTGGTGGGCGGATCCCGTCGCGGCGATCGCCATGGCGCCACTCATCACCTGGGAAGGGCTGCAGGCGCTCCGCGGACGAACCTGCTGCGCCGAGTGATCCGCCTCCCACGCATCGGGCGCCCGTTGCTCGCTCCGGCCGCGCTCTTCCTCGCGATCACGCTGCCGGCCTGCGAGGCCCCGCGCCTGCGTCCCGTCGCCCTCTCCCCGCCCTCGCCCGAGGTGGCCCGTTATGCCGACGCCCATCGCCGCAGCGTGGAGCTGCGCGCCGGATTCGCCGGCTGGGCGGCGCGAGCCAGCCGGCAATCCGTGGCCGGCGAGGTCGTGACGGCCGAGCTCGAAGAGCAGCTGCGCGGCCTCAAGCGCGAGTACTTCGCAATCCGCGAGACGCTCTTCGAGCTGGCCCTGCTCCATGCCTCGGCCGTCGTCGAGGAGCCGGGGCGGCGGGATCAGCGCGAGCGGCTCGTGGAGATCAGTCTCTCGCTCATGGCCGGCACGGATCTGGTCACCAACTTCCACGCGGTGGCCCCCGTGCTGGCCGAGCGCGCGGCGCTGCGGGCGGTGTGGAACGAGGCCGACGCGCTTCACGGCATCCCCGAGGGCGGGTGGGAAGCCGCGCTGCTGGCCTATCGCAGCGCGCACTACCATGACCTCTTCAAGACGGCCATCGAGCGCGTCGCTGCCGGCCGGAGACGGCTCGAGGGATGGCGGGCCGCAGGCAACGGCGATGCGCTGGCGCTGTACGCTGATGGCGTCGAGGCCGGCCTCGAGCGCGCCGCGGGCGCCTTCGCGCTGCTCCGGGCCCGGCTCGCGGAGGAGGACCTCGGCCGGGATAAGGCCGATCTCCGCACTCTGGTGGACCGTTCGCGGGCCGCGCGCGCCGCCTGGAGGGCCGCGGCCGAGCCCATACGGGAGGCCATCGTCCGCGACGGCGGGCTCATCCGCGGCGCGGTGCATCTGCGGCTGCACACCGTCAAGCGCGAATACCTCGAGCTGCGCGAGGGCCTGTACGGGCTCGCCTTCAAGCACCTGCCCAAGCTCACGCGCGAGGACATCCCATACCCGCGCGCCTTCAGGCTCGAAGCGGTGGGCATCTCGGTGCTGGCCGCGGCCACGCTCTTCGAGAACGCGCACGCGATCCAAGCCGAGATCCTCGACATTCAACGCGTCAAGCCGCTGCTGAACCAGGGCGACCCAGCTCTCGGCATCCGGCCGGGCTTCTGGGATCACGTGGAGGAGGAGCTCGTGCGAAGGGAGTTCCGCATCCTGCTCGAGGCCGGCGTCCAGATCCTCGAGCAGTCGCGTTCTCTTCCGTCCGACGAGGATCCTTTCCTGGCCTATGTGGCCCGCGAGCTCTTGGCGACGGCGGCGATCGAAGAAGCCCGCCGGGATCGCGCTGAAGTCATCATCGGGTGGTGGCTGCGCCGCGAGCTCCGCCGCGCGAACCTGCTCGAGACCGGCGCGAGCGAGGGCCAGGTGCAGACCTCCAAGGCGTTCGGCAATTTCATGGGGGTGTTCGAGTTCAGAAAAGGAAAGCTTTTCGATCAGCCCGAATGGATCCGCTTCGTGACCGAGCGGCTCGAGCCCGGTGACCTCCTGCTCGAGAAAACGCCCTTTCGGCTCACCGACAGGTTCATCCCGGGCCATTTCGGCCATGTCGCGCTCTACGTCGGCACCCAGGCGCAGCTCACCGCGCTCGGGCTCGGCGAGCACCCGTGGGTGCGGCCCTACTGGGCGCAGCTCTGCGAGGGGCGCGTGATCGTGGAGGCGCTTCGTGACGGCACGCAGATCAATACGGTCGAGCACTTCCTCAATATCGACGATCTGGCCATCCTGCGGCCGAAGCCCGGCCTGATTCCGCGCGCCGACGTCCTCCAGGCCATCACGCTGGCCTTCACGCATATTGGCAAGAAATACGACTTCGCCTTCGACACGAATACCTGGGACACCATTGTCTGCTCGGAGCTGGCCTTCCAGACCTACGTGAACGTGCGCTGGCCGTTCGCCCGCGTGCTTGCCTCCTACACGATCTCTCCCGACGACGTGGCCGTGATGGCGGGCTCCGATCCCGCGCGGCCGTTCGAGCTGGTGGCCTTCGTCCATGACGGGCGGGTGGTCCACGACCGGAAAACCGGGCTGCTGAACGAGCGGCGCTACGTGGAGCTGCTGGGACGGCGCTACGAGGCGGCGCTGCGCTGAGGGTTCCTGGCTCCCTCTCCCTCCCGAGGAGGGAGAGGGCCGGGGTGAGGGTGGGCGTCAGGCGTCGCGCGTCGCCAGGGCCTTTTCGACGTCCTTCCGAGCGTCGATCCGCTGGAAGATCGCGAGGGCGGCGTCGAATTTCTCCCGGGCGGTTCTTAGTTCCGTCGCGCCTCCGCGTGTCCGACACATGAGCCCCCATTCGTAGAGATCTCTGGCTTCGTCCCAGGGCAACCCGTACTGTCGATGGACGCCGGCCGCCTGCTCCAAGTCTCGGGCGGCCTCGTCCCAATTCTGCTCGGCGGCAGCGAGCATCCCGCGGGCGCGGTAGAGCGGTCCCGGGAGGCCGTACCAGTTCTCACCGGGCACCACGAGCTTGAACCCGCGCGCAACGCACTCGGACGCGCTGCGGAGATCTCCACGCTTGACGTAGGTCTCTGCGAGGGCCGGCAGGACCCAGAGCTCGAACAGGACGTTCCCACCTCGGCGGCAGACCTCCAGGCTCGACACGAGCGTCTCGGCCGCGGCGTCGAGCTCACCGCGGGCGAGCTTCAGGCATCCGAGCACGAACGAACAGCCGGTGATGGCGGCGACCTGGTTCCGCTCGCGGTAGATGGGCATGACGCGGTCCAGGTACTGCGCCGCGCGCTCCCACTCGCCCAATCGCAGATCGGCGAACGCGACGGCGCCCGCCTCTTCGAAGTTGCAACCGAGGAAGCTGGCTGCCTCCACCTGCCGCACGGCGTCGCATGTCTGATTCGCCTGCAAGAAGTCCCCCGACAAGGCGTGGGTGAGCGCCAAGGTCCGCCACGCCATCGCCTTGAAGGCGGGCAACGCGCTTCTCTTTTCCAGTTCGGCGAGCCCCCGTTCGCCCCATTCTCCGGCCCGGCGGACGTCACGCGCGAGGGCGAGCGTCGTGGTGAGCTCGTGGGAAATGATCGCGATGATCAGAGGGTTCCCCGTCTTGACGACCGAATCCCAGTTGCCCTCGTTGTAGGAGACCCCTGAATCGATCTGGCCCGTGTACGCGAGCGCGGTGCCGATCGACGTCCCCATCGGGACACCAAGCCGCTCGAGGATCGACTTCGCCTTTCCCGACCACTGAGCCGTGACGGCGGGCTGGCCTCGATGCAGGTAGAGATGACCCGCCCGCTGGTACATGAGGGCCTTTGGCACGCTGTCGGGATCCCCTTCGACGAGCGCCGCTGCGGCCTCGAGGTGCGCTAACGCCCTGTCCTCCTTGGCTCCATCCCAGTATCCGCTGATGTACAGGCCGGTGATTTGGGTGTGAGTGGCGAGCAGGCCCGGTTTGTCTCCCAGCTTCTGATACAGCTCGAGCGCTGCCTCCGCGTGGGCGACGGCGGCATCGGAATTGAGGAACCATTCCGTCTCGGAGAGCCTGCAGAGGACTCCGGCCCGCCGCGCGAGATCGTCTTCTGGGATAAACGCCAGCGCCCGCTGGTAAAGAACCACAGCCTCCCGGTTGGCGAAGGCGGATCCGGCCTTGCCAGCGGCCTTGAGGAGGTAGTCGACGGCCTTGGAACCCTCGTCGCCTTCCGAGAAATGGTACGCGAGAATCTCGTAATGGTCCGCGAGGCGGTCGGCGGAAAGCTCCTCGATCGCCCGGCCGATCGCGCGGTGGATCTCTCGGCGTCGACGGACGAGAATGCTCTGGTAGGCGACGTCTTGGATGATCGCGTGCTTGAACACGTACTCGATTTCGGGGAAGAAGGTCTTCTCGTGGACCAGCTCGGCGCACTTCAGCGCGTCGAGCGATTCCTCCAACGGTGGCGAAGGCTCACTGATCCGCGAGAGCAGGCGCAGACCGAACGCCCGGCCGATAACCGCCGCGGTCTGGCCGACGCGCTTAACAGGCTCATCGAGGCGATCGATTCGCGCCCGGATGATGTCCTGGGCGGTTTCGGGAAATTCCACGCGGGCCTCGCCCGCCCACCTGACGGTTCCCTCCTCACGCACGAGTGCCCGCCGCTCAAGGAGAGAGCGTGTGATCTCTTCGACGAAGAGCGGGTTGCCCTCGGCCTTCTCGTGGACCAGGCGGACGAGGCCGGACGGAAGCTCTCGGCTATCGAGGAGCTCCCGCACCACCAGCTCGGAATCGGCTTCGGTCAGGAGGTCGAGCGCGATCTGGGTGGAGTAGCTCTTGTCGGCCCAGCGCACGTGGAAACCAGGGCGGTGGGTCAGGAGGAGAAGCACCCGAAGGCCGGCCAGGCTCTCGATCAAAAAGGCCAGGTAGTCCTCCGACGTTTGGTCGATCCAGTGCAGGTCCTCGGTTACGACGACAAGGGGGGTCCGCTGACTGCCCGCGACCGTGAGCGACCGTATCGCCTCGAACGTTCGCTGTCGCCGGGCCTTGGCGTCCAGCTTTTCGAGGCTGCTGTCTACGGGGAGGCCGAACAGATCGCGAAGGAAGGGCAGCCCGGCCTCCAGAGAAGGGTCCAGCCCCCGGAGGCCGCGACGGAGTTTCTCATCGATCTGGTGCGGGTTGTCGCCGTCCTCGATCAAGAAGTTGGACCTGAGAATTTCCAGAGTCGGTAGGTACGGGATGGCTTGGCCGTAGGCTACACAGTGACCGGCAAGCCAGGTGACCCGTTCGCTCTCGAGCGCGCGCCGAAACTCGTGGATCAGGCGGGACTTTCCGACCCCGGGCTCCCCGACGATGCCGACGACCTGCCCCTTGCCGTCCTTGACGCACACGAAACGATCGCGAAGGAGCTCGAGCTCGCGCTCGCGCCCAACGAGCCGGCTGAGACCGCGCTCGGCGCTGACATCGAGTCGGGTCCGCCGGCGCCGGCCCAAGATTCGGAACGCGGGGACCGGCTCGCTCATGCCCTTCACGGGGATCGGCCCCAGCGATTCGCTTCGGACATAGCCCTCGACCAATCGGTGAGTCGGTTCGCCGACGAGGATGCCACCCGGCTCGGCCAGGGACTGCAAGCGCGCGGCGAGATGCGTTGTGCCGCCGACGGCAGTGTAATCCATGCGCAGGTCGTCGCCGATCTTGCCGACGACCACGAGGCCCGTATTGAGGCCGATGCGTACCCGGAGCTCGGTCTCGCGCTCCCGCTTGAGACTTTCGCTGTAGCCGCCAAGGGTCTCCTGGATCGCGAGGGCTGCTTCGACCGCGCGGAGGGCATGGTCCTCGAGCGCGACAGGAGCACCGAACAGCGCCATCAGGCCATCGCCCAGGAATTGGTTCACCGTGCCCTCGTAGCGATGGATCGCTTCGGCCATCAGCCGAAGGGCGCGGTCCATCACCTCGTGCATCACCTCTGGGTCCAGTCTGCTCGCGAGCCTTGTGGAATCCACCACGTCGCAGAAGAGGACCGTCACCTGCTTGCGCTCACCTTCGAGCGCGCTACGCGTGGTGAGGATCTTTTGGGCGAGATGGGGCGGGGTGTAGGCCTTGGGAGCGGGCGCACCCGGAGCGGCGCTCCGAAGCGCTTGGCCGCAGCCGCCGCAGAACTTCTCTCCGGGCTCGTTGGAAAAGCCGCAAGCGGCGCAGACCGGCGCGAGCGAGGCTCCGCACTCGGCGCAGAAGCGCCGGCCTTCCCGATTCTCAGTCTGGCAGGAGGGACACCGCATCGGCTCGCTCCACCCGCCGGTCAGTGGGCGGACGCGGGAATGCCGAAAGCCTAGCGCCCGGGGCTCACCGCCGTCAAGACGAGAGGGGACGGCCTTTGTTAGTCAAGAGGAGAGGGTTGGTGGCTCCCTCACGCCTCGCCGACGGTCAGCTTCTCGAAGAGCGCGCTGAGGATCTCGTCGATGCCCGCCGAGGCCCAGAGGTCGAAGAACGCCGAGCTCTGCATGGCGAGGAACTCTCGCCGGTCGCGGGCCTTCCGCTCTGCCTCACTCTCGCCGGGTCGCGCCGCCTGCTGGAATCCCCGGATGCGTTCCTTGTGGTAGAGGGCGGGGTACTCGATATAGCGGTGTAGCTCGCGGAAGTCGCGGGTGAAGAACACGGCGACGGGCACGGAAGCCCACTCGCCCCCGTTCTTCTTGTTCATGAACGCGAGCATCAGATCGTGATTGCCGTCGGGATAAGCGGCGGGATCGGGGCGCCGCGTGCCGAGGATCTTCTTGCCGTCGCGGTTGAAGACGCGGAGCTCAAGACCGCCGGCCTCGGCCAGGTGCGCCAGCATGGGCACGTCGCGACGGCAGTCGGACGACCAGTCCTCCGAGAGCACGAGGATCCTTGCGGGGCCATTGGGCTGCGCGGCGAGCCACCGGATGGCGGCCGACTGGTAGTCGGCGAGGCGCATCCTCGCGTAGCGCTCGCGGAACACGGCGCTATTGTCCTTGCGCGGGGCCGCGATCGAGCCGGCGTCGGAGAAATAACCGCCCCACGCCTCGCGGGCGAGGTTTTCGGCGCTGCCGGTGTACGTCACGTACTCGTCGAACGTCATGCCCTTGGCGAACCGCTCGGGCGTGACAACGCTCGTGGCCATGCGCTCCTCCTCGGCGGGATTCTACGCCAGCGCGGCGGGAAGATCGAGCAGCGAGGCGATCCGCGCGGCGATGACGACACCTCGCCGCTCCAGCTCCGCCTCGTCGCTCCGGTACGCGATGAACGGCACGCCGCCGGCCTGAGCGGCGATGCCATCCACCCAGGAGTCGCCCACCACCACGATGCGCTCGGCCCCGGGCCAGCGCTCGCGCACCACTCGAAGGCCGTCGGGATCCGGCTTGAGGTGGACCACATCGTCGCGGGTGACGATCAGGTCGAGATGCTCGAGCAGGTCGAAGCGCGCCAGGACGAAGTCGGTCACCACGCGGTCGTTATTGGTCCACACGGCCGTGGCGAAGCCCAGCTGCTTCATGGCCGCCAGCGCCTCGCGTGCGTGGGGCTCGACCATCGCCTGCTCCATCGCCCGCCGCTCGTGGGCCACGGGGATCCTGATGATCTCGCTCTCGAGGGCAGGCGCCTCGCGGCGCACCAGGGTCAGAAGCTCGGGCGCCGACCAACGCAGCGCGCGCTCGGGCAGTGGAATGCCGCGGGCGCGCACGAAGGCCTCCATCTCACGCCCAACGGCCCGCATGTCGAGCGGGGAGCTCACGAGGGTGTGGTCGAGATCGAAGACGGAAATGTCGGGGCCGGCCACGGCGATTGCGGGAGCTTACCGCGCCCCTTCGAGCTGATCGAGCAGGTCGCGCAGCATCTCGATCCCGCCGGGATCCAGTCGCCGGTCGGCCAGGATCACCTCGACATCCTCGGGCACACGCTCGCGGACGGCGGCCTCGGCCTGCTCGGAGCAGACCACGGTCCGTGTCTTCTCGAGCATGCGGTCGATGGACCAGGGATCGTCGGCCGAAGCGAGCACCGAGCTGAGGTGGGAGAGCCCGGCGGACTGAACCGAGTTGAGCAGATTCTGGCTGCCGCGCGCGGTATTGCAGACGAGGCCCACCACCGTGCCCTCGGCCAGCTCGGTGAGGCGCAGGAGCGAGGAGATATTGGCCTCGGAGAGCAGCGCCACGGGCGGCGGGCCACCCGGCGGCAGCGCCTGCTTGACCTCGTGGATATGGAAGAAGGTTGTGATCACGACGCGATAGGGCGTGAGGAATTCTGGCTCGCGGCGGGCGCGCGCCTCGAACTCGTCCACCAGCAGGCGCTCCACCGACAGCGGCAGCTCCTCTTCGATCTGCTCGCGGTAGCGGGTGAGCTCCGGCTGATTGCATTCGACGAGCAGGGCGCGGGACCTGGGCGCCCTGGCGGCGCGGCCCTGCGGGGAGCGCGCGGCGATGGTGGCCACGAGCTCGTCGTGGGTGAAGCCCAGCCGTCGGGCGCGCTCGAGCGTTTCCTGGGCCAGGCGCTCGAGGCTCCGGGCCGCCCGCCCTTCATGGGCGGGCGGCCGGTCGACCACATAGGTACCGCGGCCCTGCTGGCTCTCCAGATACCCGTCCTGGTAGAGGTCGGCCATGGCCCTCGCCACCGTATTCCTGTTGATGCGAAGAAACCCCGCCAGCTGGCGCACCGTGGGCAGCTGCATGCCCGGCTTAAGACCGCCGGTGCTGATCAGATGGCGGATCTGGGTCTGGAGCTGCACGTGGACGGGCACCGCGCTCTGCCGGTTGACTCTCAGCCCGGACGGCGGGGCGATCTGAGAGGACTCTCGCGCCACGTTGGCTCCTGGCGTCAGGCCGTAACTCGGCCCGGTTGGCTATTTCGCTTGGCCGCCCGTTTCGAGGCCTGACCGGCCACCCAATGGCCGATCTTGATGAGGGCGATGCCCACGACCACGCGCACCGGGCGGCGGGCCGGACGGAGGCTCCGGATGAGGGCCGCCCGGGCTGCGAACGCCCGCGCCTCTTCCAGCCGCTCTCTGACCAGGTGCTCGTCCAGATGCGTGATCATGGCTCACCCTCCTTCGGCTGACTGCAACGGCTCAAGGCATTGACCTATTGTCCTATGCCACTACTCGCCAGCCGGCCTACCGGCGAGCTTTATTGGCCTACTAGGCTAAGACAATATTCCACTGCAGTCAAGCCTTTCGTAGCTCCCGGTCCGGGCCCGCCCACCGCCTCCTGTTATAGGGGATGCCGCCAGGGTGAAACCGCAACGGGGCCGCCAGCGAGCGAGGCCACGATCCACGCGGGCCCGGTCAGCGCGCGAAGCGGCGTACTATGGACCCCGTGCCGGCACCCGACGAGCTTCTCGAGCAGATCCGGCTGAAGCTCGGCGAGGGCTCCGGCGAGATCGGCCAGCAGATCCAGGACCTGCGCGCGCCCGATCTCGCCGACCTCGTCAACCAGCTCACCCGGGCCGAGGCGGCGATGGTCATCATGGCGCTGCCGGTGCCCCAGGCCGTCGAGCTCTGCGATCAGCCCACGCTGCGCCGCCGCGGCGCGATTCTCGAGCAGCTCGAGCCTGAGCGCGGCGCCCGGATCCTCGACGGGCTCTCCGCCGACGAGCGCACCGACATCCTCCAGCAGATGAGCCAGCACGCGCGGCGCCGAGTGCTCCAGAAGCTCAGGCCCGCAGTGCGCGTGGAGGTGGAGCGCCTCCTCGAGTACCCGGAGCACACCGCGGGCGGCATCATGACGACCGAGTTCGTCCGTCTGGATCCGACGATGACGATTGGCGATGCGCTCACGCACATCCGGGCCGTCGCGGGCGACAAGGAGTCGATCTACGCCTGCTACGTCCTCGAGCCGGCCAGCGGGCGACTGCTGGGCGCGGTCTCGCTCCGGGATCTGGTCATGGCCGACCTCGAGAGCCCGATCAGCGCGGTGATGCGGCGGAAGCCGGTGACCGTGGCCGCGCTTGAGGACCAGGAATCGGTCGCGCACAAGATCGCCAAGTACAACCTGCTGGCGGTGCCGGTGCTGGAGCAGGACGGCCGGGTGGTGGGCTTCGTCACCGTCGACGACGTGATCGACGTGCTGATCGAGGAGCAGACCGAAGACATCATGCGGATGGCGGCGGTGGAGCCCGGAGCGCTGGACCGGCCCTATTTCGAGAACCCCATCGTCCGCGTGGTGCGCAAGCGCGCCGGATGGCTGCTGCTGCTGTTCGTGGCCGAGACCTTCACGGGCACGGTGCTGCGCTACTTCGAGAGCGAGCTGGCCGCCGTCGTCGCGCTGTCCTTCTTCATCCCACTGCTGATCGGCACGGGCGGAAATGCTGGGTCGCAGACCGTGACCACGATCATCCGGAGCCTCGCGCTCGGGGAGATCCGGCTGCGGGACGCGTGGAAGGTCTTCGCGCGCGAGATGAGCACGGGCGTCGTGATCGGCCTGCTGATCGGCGCGGTCGCCTTCGGACGGGCGCTTCTGTGGGGGGCCTCCATGCCTCTGGCGATCACGGTGGCGATCAGCGTCCTGGTCATCTGCAGCTGGTCGACCACGATCGGCTCGCTCATCCCCATCATGGCGCACCGGTTGCGGATCGACCCGGCGGTGCTCTCGGCGCCGTTGATCGCGACGCTCGTCGACGCCACCGGGCTCGTGATCTACTTCTCCATCGCCAAGGTCATTCTGCATCTCTGACCCAGGGTCCACTACGGGGAGGAGGACGGCTCATGAGGCGGGCAGACGAATCGCTGGTGTGGCTGGTGGCCGGGGGCATGGGGGCCATGGCGCTCGGGATCGCGCTGATCCCGCTGCGCGCGCTCACCGCGGCGTCGAACCTCGCCTTCGTGTTCCTGGCCTTCACGATCATCGTGGCGGAGCTGGGCGGCCGGACCGCCGCGCTGGCGACGGCCGTCGTATCGGCGATGAGCCTCAACTTCTTCCTCACGGAGCCGTATCTCACCTTGACCATCAGCAAGACGGAGGACGTGGTGGCCTTTTTCGCGCTGGCTGGATGCGGGCTGATCGCCGCCGCGTTTGGGAAGCGGCGGGCGCGATGGTCCGAGGCCGCCGGCCGCGCGGGCCAGGAGCTGGACGCGTTGAAGACGCTTGTCGAGCAATTGAGGGATGGGGCGCCCTTGGACGAGATCCTCGGCGATCTGAAGCGCAGCTTCGGGCTCGGCGCGCTCGTCCTGCGGGACACGGGCGACCGCGTCCTCGCCGCGGCCCCCGCCCATGCCTCCCCGGGCTCGATCCCGGAGACCCGGCTGTCGCTCGATACCCTCCTGCCTCCCGATGAGGCGAGGGTCCGGTTCGGGCCCAGAGGCCCCCGGCTTCCCGAGGGAGGAGGAAGCCTGAGTCTTCGGACCGACCGCGGTATCGTCTGGCTCGATCTGTGGGAAGGCGAGGCGCGGGGATTCGGCGTGGATGAGAGCCGGACGCTGGCGATCGCGGCGTCGATCCTGGGGCTCGAGCTGTTCCGTCGGCAGGCCGGATAACATAGCCAGCAGCGTCTTTCGAGCAGCGAACCGAGGAAGCGGGTCGCGAGGAGGAAGCCATGAGCCTACAGGAGCAGCTCGACGAGCTGCGCGCGAAGTCGAAGACGCGGATCCCGCCCGAGACGCAGGCCGTCATGCAGCGGTCCATCGACGAGCTGCGCGCCTCGGGCATCCTGAGCCGCGCCCCCAAGGTCGGCGATCGGGCTCCCGACTTCACGCTCCCGAACGCCGCCGGCCAGCCGGTGAGCCTCGCGGGGCTGCTGGCCAAGGGACCCGTGGTCGTCTCGTTCTACCGCGGGCGCTGGTGACCGTACTGCAATCTAGAGCTGGCAGCTCTAGAAAAGGCGCTGCCCGACATCAGCGCCGCGGGCGCCACGCTGGTGGTCATCTCGCCCCAGGTCGCGCGCACGCCGCGCGAGACGGAGGCGCCCCGGCCCTTGTCCTTCGAATCGCTGCGCGACCCCGGCAACCAGGTGGGAACGAGCTACGGGCTGGTCTTCACGCTGCCCGAAGACCTGCAGGCGATCTATACGAAGTTCGGGATCGATCTGCCGACGGGCAATGGCGACGGCACGTGGCGGCTGCCGATGCCCGCGCGCTTCGTGATCGATCGGGCCGGCATCATCCGGGCGGCCGAAGCCGATCCTGACTACACGCGGCGGCCCGAGCCCGCGAAGACCGTGGAGGCGCTCACGGGGCTGCGTTAAAGTCGAGACTCCGCGCCTGAGGGCATCACCCTATGGGCTGAGGCGCGCGGCGGGCCTTGCCCTTGGCCGCCCACGCCGCTATCCTGTTCTCGGCTTCGGCCTATGAAGATCCGGTCGCACCTGGTCGCTCTGGTCTTCGTCGCCCTGCTGCCGGTCCTTGTCTTCTCCAGCGTGATGGTCGACCTCTACTGGCGGCAGCAGCGCCTGGCCTTCGACCAGCGCTTCCTCGAGCGGGTCGACGCGATCACGATCGCCCTGGATCGAGAGCTGGAAGGGCATATCCGCATGCTGCAGGTGCTGGGACTCTCGCCGCATCTCTCCTCCGGCAATCTTCGGGCCTTCCATGAGGAGGCGGCGCGCGTGCGCGAAGAGCAACGCACGTGGGCCGCGGTCCTCCTCATGGATCCCGCCGGACTCGAAGTGATCAATCTCCGCCTCCCGTTCGGTGCCCCGCTTCCGAAGTATCCGGACCTGGCGGGTCTGACCAAGGTGCTGGCAGAGGGCCACCCCGGCGTGTCCCGGCTCTACACGGAGCCGGTGCGCGGCGAGTCCGTGACCGCCGTGGTCGTTCCGGTGAGGCGCGAAGGGGCGATCCGCTATCTCCTCGCCGCCAGCATGAACCAGAAGAGCTGGCTCCAGTTTCTCTCGAAGTACCCAGACGAGCCCGACGCCACGGTCACCCTGCTGGACCAGGACGGCATCGTGATCGCGCGGACGCTCCACAATGACCGATGGGTCGGAAAGCGGGCATCCCCGGCACTGTACGAAGAATCCCGCAAGTCGCCGCGCAAGGCGTATCGCAATATCGGGCTCGAAGGGCAGTGGTTCTACACGGCCCACACCCGCTCGGCGGTATCGGGCTGGACCGTCGCGAGCGGCGTGCCCGTCGCGGGGGTCGAAGCGGCGCTGCGCGGCTCGACGATTGTCGTGGTGGTGGGGCTGGCGGCGGCCGCCGCGTTCGCGCTCGGCCTCGCCTTCGTATTCGGCCGGCGCATCGCTGAGCCCGTCGCGGCGCTGGCCCGGTCGGCTGAAGCGTTGGCGGCCGGGACGCGCGTGGAATCCGGCCCGGTTTCCGCGGTCACCGAAGTGGCCGACGTCACCGCGGCATTCGAGAGCGCGGCGGAGCGGCTGCGGGGGCGCGAAGCGGCGCTCCGGGAGAGCGAGGAGCGGGCGCGCCGCCAGCTCGCCGAGATCGAGGCGGTGTACCGCACGGCGTCGGTCGGCCTCTGCGTCGTCGATCCAGAGTTCCGATATGTCCGGGTCAATGACCGGCTGGCGGAGATGCACGGCCGTCCCGCGGCGGAGCATATCGGCCGCACGATGCGCGAGATCATTCCTGGGCTCGCGGACGAGCTCGAGGCTCTGGTGCGCCGGGTGCTCGAAACCGGACGACCGGTGTTCGATGTCGAGGTCACGGGCGAGACGTTCGCTCGGCCGGGCCTCAAGCGGACATGGATCGAGCAATGGCTGCCGTTGTTCGATCAAGAGGGGCGCGTGGTGGCGGTGAACGGCGCGGCCATGGAGGTGACGGAGCGAAAAGACGCCGAAGCCGAGCGAGCCATGCTGCTGACGCGCGAGCAGGCGGCGCGCGCGGAGGCCGAGGCGGCGAACCGGGCGAAAGACGAGTTCCTCGCGATGCTGGGACACGAGCTGAGGAATCCGCTCGGCATCATCACGACCGCGGTCTTGTTGCTGGACTCCATCGGCAGCCGGGACCAGCAGGCGAGCCAGGTCCGCGCCGTGATCACGCGCCAGGCCCAGCACCTCGCCCGACTGGTGGACGATCTCCTCGACGTCGCCCGCGTGGTGGCCGGGAAGGTCGTCCTCGATCGCCAGCCGGTCAACCTGGCCGAGATCGCGGAGCGGGCGGTGAGCGGGCTCCGCGGCGCCGGAAAAGCCGAGCGCCACACGGTGGAGGTCGAGACCACCGACGTCTGGCTGGAGGGCGACAGCTTGAGGCTTGAGCAAGTGGTGGGCAATCTCGTCACGAACGCCCTCAAGTACACGCCCTCCGGGGGCACGATTCGCGTGACCGCCGGCCCCGAAGGCGGCGAGGCCGTTCTCCGGGTCGAGGACAGCGGCGTCGGCATTCCGGGCGATCTGCTGCCGCGCATCTTCGATCTCTTCGTGCAGGGCGAGCAAACCCTCGAGCGGTCGGAAGGAGGCCTGGGCATCGGGCTCACGCTGACCAAGCGCCTCGTGGCGCTGCACGGCGGCCGAATCGAGGCCGCGAGCCGCGGGGCGGGGACGGGCAGCGTGTTCACGGTGCGCCTCCCGATGATCGCGCGGCGCCCGCTCGAGCCGCGACTGCGCGGCGCGGATGCGGCCGGCGCGGCGTCGCCGCGCCGGGTCCTCGTCATCGAGGACAATCGCGACGCGCGCGAGATCATGCGGGAGCTGCTCGTGCTCGGCGGGCATACGGTGTTCGAAGCCGAGGACGGCCCGGGCGGCGTCGAAGCGGCGCTTCGGCTGCGGCCCGACCTGGTCCTGATCGATATCGGCCTGCCCGGGCTCGACGGCTACGAGGTCGCCCGGCGAATTCGCGCCGGCGCCGACGGCTTCGGCATGGCGCTCGTGGCCATTTCCGGATACGGGCAGTCGGACGACCGGCAGCGGTCGCGCGCGGCCGGCATCGACGCTCATCTGGTCAAGCCGATCGATTCCGAAAAGCTCGCGAAGGCTCTTGCATTGGCGAGGGATCTCGAAGCGAGGCGCTCTCCCGGCTAGATCTCCCCTTCTGTGCCGCGCGGCCCGCGGGATGCGGCAGCTCCGTAAGTTTCGTGATAGCGTGGGCCTACGCGTATGAGGCGGGCTCCGATCCCGTTGCTATGGCTCTTCGCGCTCGTGATCGGCGCGCCGTGGCTGCCGCCGTCCACGAGCTGGGCGATGGACGAGGCGGACCGGCTCTGGATGGTGGGCGAGAACGCTTTCCAGGACGGCCTCTATCCGCTCTCGCGCCGGCTGCTCGAGCGCTTCATCGAGCGCTTTCCCTCCGACAAGCGTCTGCCCGAGGCCACGCTCCTGCTCGGCAAGGCCCGCTTTTCCGACGGCGTCCTCGAGCCCGCGCTCCAAGCGCTCAGGAAGGCGCAGTCCTTCTCGCCCCCGCCGGGCAAGCCCGAAGAGCCGCGCTTCTGGGAGGGTGAGACCCTCTTCCGCATGAAGCGATATTCAGAGGCACGGGGCGCCTACGAAAAGGTCCTGGTCGCGGAGCCGGCCTCGCCCTTGGCGGCCGACGCCCTCTACAGCCTCGCCTGGGCTGATCTCGAGCTCAAGCGGCGCGAGCAGGCGGTGGCCGACTTCCGCCGGTTCCTCACCACATATCCCCAGCACGCCATCGCCGGCTCGGCCACCTTCTATCTCGCCCGCACGCTGGTCGAGCTCAAGCGGCCCGACGACGCCATCGAACTGCTGCGCGGCTTCCCGGCCCGATATCCCGAGCATCGGCTGCTGCCCGACGCGCGCTATCTGCTGGGACAGGCGCGGATCGCCGGAGGACACACGGATGAAGGCGTGGCCGAGCTTCGCGCCTTCGTCTCGGCTTACCCGAGCCACGAGCTGGCGGCCCCGGGCCGGCGCATCGTGGTCGACGCGCTCCTCAAGCAGGGGCGCAAAGCCGAGCTGACCGAGGAGTACAAGAAGCTCACCGCGCTGTCGCCGCCCACGGCCGAAGGGCTCTACGACGCCGGTGTGATCGCCGCGCGGATCGGCCGGCCCCGGGAGGCCGATCAGGCCTGGGCGCGGCTGCGCAGAGAATTTCCCGATTCCGAGCTCGCCGGCCGCGCCTCGTTCGACTTGGGCCACGCCGCCTTCAAGAGGAACAACTTCAAGGACGCCGCGGTGCTCTTCCGCGCGGCCAGCCGGAGTCCGGAGGAGGCGGTGCGGGGTGAAGCGCTGGTGCTCCTCGGAGAGAGCGAGCTCAAGCAGCGGCGCTACGCGCCGGCCCTGCAGGCCTTCGAGTCCGCGGCGGACATGCCGGCGCTCGATTCGGCGCTGCGTTTCCGCGCGCTGGCCGGCAGCGGGCTCGCGCTGGAAGAGCAGCGGCAGTGGGCCAAGGCCGCCAAGTACTATGACGAAGTGGCCGCGAAGAGCCCGGACAAGTCGCTTCAGTCGTGGGCGAAGGCGCGACTGGCTGCCGTGCAGGCCAAGCTCAAGCCCGCAGCCGAGGCCAGGCCGGCGCCAAAGGCCGCGCCCAAGAAGCCAGTCCCGGGAGGCAAGCCATGAGACGGCGCGCCATCACCGTCGGGATCGCGCTCTTGGCTATCGCGGCGCCGGCGTCCTCCGAGATCACGGTCAAGCTGCCGCCGCCCGATCTCGCCGCGCTGATTCCACTGGCCTCGCCGCCGCTCGACAAGCCGCCGGTGCCGCTCCCTGTCGTGGCGCTGCCGCCCTCCCCCGAGCCCCTGCCTTCGCTGCCGGCGCCGCGGATGCTGAACGATCTGGCGACGCGTCCCATCGCGCCGCTGCCGCCGCCGCGCATCCTCGCCTGCAATCCCATCGGCACCGTCTTCGGCGTGGCCTCGGAGCTGATCGAGTGCGGGCGCGCCCGTTACCAGCGCAGCGAGCTCGAAGAGGCGCGTGAGGCCTTTGAAAAGGCGGCGCAGAGCTCGAGCGACCGGGCCATCACCCGGGAGGCGCGCTACTGGCTGGGGGAGACCCTGCTCCGGCTCAGCCGCTCGAACGAGGTCGAGCGCCTGCTGGCGCTGGTCGCGCAGGACGATCCGCGCGGCGAATTCGGCTACTACGCCACCCACGAGCTGGGCTGGCTCGCGCTGGAGTTCGGCAATCCGCAGCGCGCCCTTGGCTACTTCGATTCCCTGCTCAAGGCGGGCGCGCCGCCGGCCCTCATCCCGCACGCGCGTCACGGCCATGCCATGGCGCAGTACGGGCTCGGGCAATACGCGGCGGCGCGCGACGAGTGGACGGCGCTGCTCGGCCAGAGCGTGCCGCGTCCCGTGGCCAATGAGGCGGCCTTCTGGCTGGGCGAGACGCTGGGACGGCTCGGCGAGTACAAGGGCGCCGTCGCGCGGCTCAGCAGCTTCACGGCCAGCGGACCCCAGCCGCAGATCGACAGCGGGCTGCTGAGGCTCGCGTGGTGGAGCGCGGCCGCCAGCCAGCCGCTCGAAGCCGCCAAGACCTATCGCGCCTTCCTCTCGGCCTATCCCAACTCGCCGGAGGTCCTTTGGGGGCGCGTGGGGCTCACGCTGGCGCTGCTCGACCTCGATGATTTCCCGGCCGCGCGCGGGGAGTGGGCGCGGCTCAATGCCGGAGACCGGACCGGCAGGCTGAGCCAGGGGACGCTGATCGCGATGAGCCGCTGGGCCGCCGAGAAGGCGCGCCCCGAGCAGGCGGGGCAGGTCAACGACGATCTGCTGGCGCGCTCGCTCCAGCCCGCCACACGCGCCTATGTGCTGCTGCTGAGCGCCGAAGCGGCGCGGCGCGCCGGACAGTCTGGCGAGGCCCGTGACCGCCTTGAGCTCGCTCGCAGCTCGCCGGGCGCCACGACGCTGGCCTCCTATGCCACGCTCAGGCTGGCCCAGATGGATTTCGAGGCGCGAGACTTCGCCCAGGCGAAGACGTCCGCCCAGAAGCTGCTCGCGGGCCCGCTCACCGCCGAGATGCGGGCGGCCGCGCTGCTACTGGCGGGAGAGGCCGCCTACTGGTCCGGCGATTACGAGCAGGCCGCCGGCTACTACAGCTGGTTCCTCATCGACCTGCCCGGCCACCCGCAGTCGGCCCAGGTCTCACTGGCGCTGGGCTGGGCCGAGCTTCGCCGTGGCCGGCCGGCCGCCGCCCGACAGCGCTGGACGACGTTCGGCCGCACCGCCGTCGGTGATCCCAATGCTGCCGCCGCCCTCTTGCTCGCCGCCGAGCTCGGCGCGCGCGCGGGCGATACGGCGGGGGCAAAGGAGCTGCTTGACCAGGTCCTCACGAAGTATCCGCAGAGCGAGCAGGCTCCCGTCGCGGCCCTCAACCGTTCCATCCTCGCCATCCGCGCCGGTCAGGGCAGGGACGCGCTGGTGGACCTCGGCCGACTCATCTCGCGGGGCTCCGCCTCCCCCTATCTCGGCCGCATGCGGCTGGCGCGCGGCATAGCGCGGCTGACGGCGGGAGACGCCAACGACGCCCGCGGCGACTTCCGCGGCGCGCTGGGGCAGGGGGACGACGCGCTCGCCCGCCTGGGGCTGGGCAATGTCGCCTTCGCGCGCGCGCAGTGGGACGAGGCCGCGCGTCAGTATGCCGACGCGCGCGATGTCGCCACGGGTTCGGCGGCCGTGGCGGCCGAGTACGGGCTGGCCGCGGTGAACTTCAACCAGGGCAAGATCGCCGAGTTCAAGCAATTCGCCACGGGGCTGCTGGCGCGTCCGAGCGATCCTCACGTGACACCGCTCGTGCTCCATGGCATGGAGGCCGTCGCCGTCGAGGAGCGGCGCTGGAGCGACGCGCGCACGCTCGCGCTCCGGCTCGTCGACCAATTCCCCAACCATGACGCCGGCCCGACCGCGCTCACGAGCCTGGCCGCCGCCGCGGGGCGCGGGGATCAATGGACCCTGGCCCGGGAGATGTACGTCAAGCTGGCCCAGCGCTATCCCGGCAATCCGGGAAGCGTCGAGGGGCGGCTCGAGTATGCCGAGGCGCTGCTGCGGACTGGCGCGCCGGCCGACGCGAGAAAAGACCTCGAGGCCTTTGTCAACAGCTCTCCAGGCGACCCGCGCATGCCGCGGGCCATGATCCTGCTGGCGGAGACGCAGGAGGCCACGGGCGATCGTCCCGGGGCGCTGGAGAGCTACAAGCGCTTCGCGCGGGAGTTCCCGTCGGCGAAGGAGACCCCGTGGGCGCTGCTGGGCGAAGGCCGAGTGCTTCGGACCGAAGGGAAGTGGAACGAGGCGCGCGGCTTCCTCGAGCGGGCGCTCAACAATGGCGACGCGCGCGTGGCTGCTCAGGCCGCCTATCAGCTCGGCGAGGGCCTCCGGCTCGCAGGCCGGCAGCAGGACGCCGTCGAGATGTACATGACGGCGGCCTATGCCGTGCCAGATTCGCCTTGGGCGCGGCGCGCCCTGCTGGGGGCCGGCCAGGCGTTCACCTCGCTCAAGCAGACGGAATCGGCCGTCATCGTCTACAAGAAGGTGCTGGCCTCGAGTCAGGTCGAGCCCGAGCTCGCGGAGACCGCGCGCAGGAATCTCAAGGCCCTCGGCGTCAACTAGACGCGCAGGATCCGGAGAGCGCGATGGAGCTCAAGCGTGAGTGGACGGAGACCGCCGCCGGTCGAATGCACGCGCGCGCCGGCGGCGATGGGGTCCGCGGTGAGCCGGTCATGCTCGTGCACGGGATGGTCATCTCGGGCCGCTATATGGTGCCGACGGCGCTCGAGCTCGCCCCGCTGTGCCCGGTATACGCGGTGGATCTGCCCGGCTACGGTGACAGCGTCAAGCCCCGGGAGATCCTGAGCCTGCCGGAGCTCGCGGACGCCCTGGCGGCCTGGATGGATGCCAAGCGCTTCCCGTCCGCGCATCTCGTCGCCAATTCGTTCGGCTGTCAGGTCCTGGCGGAGTTCGCTCTGCGGCACGCCGATCGCGTGAACCGCCTGGTCTTTCAGGGCCCGACGGTCGACCCGGCCGCGCGAACGATCCGGAGCCAGCTCGCCCGGCTGATCCGCAATTCCTCGTCGGAAGGGCCGGGGCTGGGGTGGATCACGGTTGTCGATTACGTGAAGGCGGGAATGCGGAGGATTCTCGCCACCATCCGAATGGCGATCGAGGATCGTATCGAAGACAAGCTGCCGGGAATCGCCGCTCCGACGCTGGTCGTCCGCGGCGGGAATGATCCGCTCGTTCCCCAGCGGTGGGCGGAAGAAGTGGTCCGCCGATTACCGCGGGGCGAGCTCCGCGTCCTGCCCGGTCTGGGACACACGATCAATTACACGGCCCCGAAGCAGTTCGTGGCCGCCATGCGCCCGTTCCTGCACCTCTGACCGCGTCATGGCCGATCAGGTCGAGTACCTCGCCGATTTCGATTCCGCCACCGGGATGCTCCGGGCCCTCGCCGCGTATCTGCGCGATGAGGATCTGCCGCTCCTCGGCGCCATGCCCCCATCGCGGGCCCCCCTCATGAAGCTGGTCGCCTCCGTGGTCAACGCGCTGCCCAAGCCGCTCCAGGAGCAGGTCTACATCTGGAGCGGCTGGATGGAGGCGGTCTCGCAGCGGAAGCTCGCGGTCGTGAGCGGCGACGAGGTCGCGGCCTTCATGGCCGGGCTCTATCCGCGGCGGCGATATCCGGCAGTCGTGGTCGGGTCGGCCAATGGCGCCGCCGTCCATCTCTGGGCCGCCCTCGGCATCCCGTGGCTGCCCCAGACATTCCTCGTGCCGGTCGCGCGCTCGGGCATTCCGCCGGATGAGCCTCGGGAAGAGATGCGCTGGGCCGCGCCTCATGCCGAGACCGTCCTGCGACGGAACCCGGATCTCGAGCTTCATCACATGCACGATCCCGTGCAGGATCGGTTGATGGTCCAGCGCATGAGCTACTTCCGATTCAAGCGGCGGACGCTGGGCGCGGCCTACGAAGACTTCCTGCGCGAATGTCTCGAGCCCGGCGGGACGATCATCGTGATGGAATGCGGGCTCCCCTGGCCAACGACGCGCCGTGGCGATCGGTATGTCTTCCAGTTCGGCGCGCTGGGCGGCTCGACTCCCGTGGAGATGATGCGCGGCGGGGAGCGGGTCGAAGCCTATCTGCGGCGCCACCGATCCTCCCGGCTGCGGTGGGACCCCCCGCCGGCGGACGGGACGAGCCCAGAGGCCGAGTGGGGGTTCGCGCCGTCACTGCGGGAGGACGTGGCGGCCTTCGCGCGGCGCCACGGCTACCGGGTTCGCCGGGTCGTGTTCGACCAGCCGGAAGACATGAGCCCGCTGGTGGCCGATCTCTATCGCTGGTGGTACGAGCGGCTCGGCATCGCGGACAACCGCCTCGTCGTCGACTCCTTCATCCTGATGGAGCCCTACTGGACGATCCGCACCGGCTCCGTGCCGTTCTGGATGGTCTTCAATACCGAGGGCTCGTTCCGCGCGCTGAAGCGCTATCTCGACCACGGGCCGGCATTTGACGAGCTGCTGATCACGCTCTTCTCGCACGGCGTCGATTCGATCGGGCTGGTCCCGATCGAGAAATGGCGCAGCCTATTCCCTCGGGCGCGGAAGCGCGCGGACTTCATCGGCGTCGACGAGGCGGCCTACCCCCGGGACTTCGGCGTGTTCGTTCGATACCACTTCGATTTCCTGCGCAAGATCGCCGCGCGCCGCCCGAGGCCTCCGCTGCTGAGCGCCGAGGAGCTGAACGAGTTTCTGGGCCGGACCCGGGACCGGTACCGAGTGGCGTGGCTCGATTGAGGGCGAGGGGTTGAGTCGGCAGCGCATCGTGATCATCGGCGCCTCCCTGGCCGGCGCCACCGCGGCGGCGACCCTGAGGGAGGACGGATTCGACGGCGAGATCCTGCTCATCGGCGCGGAGTCCAAGCCGCCGTACAACCGCCCGCCCTTGTCGAAGGGGTATCTGCGCGGGGAAGAGCGATTCGAGGACCAGCTCGTCAAGCCCTCCACGTACTACGCCGAGCAGCGCATTGGCCTGAGGCTGGGCATCCGCGCCACCGCCATCGACCCCGGGCGGAACGTCGTCGAGCTGGACGGTGGCGAGGCGATCCCGTACGATCGCCTCCTGGTGGCCACGGGCGGGCGCAACCGAATGCTCTCAGCGCCCGGCGCCGATCTGCCGGGCATCTTCCAGCTCCGCACGGTCGAAGACTGCGACCGGATCCGGGCCGCCGCCCGGGCCGGCGGCCGCGCCGTCGTGATCGGGCTCGGCTTCATCGGCTCGGAGGTGAGCGCCGCGCTGCGCCAGCTCGGGCTCGAGGTCGCGGCCATCGAGGGCCACCCGGTGCCATTGGCCCGGGTGCTCGGCGCAGAGGTCGGCCACGTGCTGGCCGGCATCCATCGCGACAAGGGCGTGGAGCTGGTCCTGGAAGACTCCGTGTCCGCCTTCGAAGGCGCCGGCCGAGTCGAGCGGGTGCGCACCCGGAAGGGGCGCATCCTGGAGTGCGGCCTGGTCGTGGCCGGAATCGGGATCATGCCCAATAGCGAGCTGCTGGCCGCCGCCGGGGCGGCCGTCGACAACGGCGTGCTCGTGGATGAGCACTGCCGCACGTCATTGCCCCATATCTTCGCGGCCGGCGACGTGGCCAATCACCTGCACCCCCTCTTCGGCCGGCTGCGGGTCGAGCACTGGAACAACGCCTTCCAGCAGGGACGCGCTGCGGCGCGGTCGATGCTGGGCGCGACCGAGCCCTACGACTATCTGCATTCCTTCTGGTCGGATCAGTACGAGCACCTGATCGAATACGTCGGCTTCGCGGCAGGGGGGGATCGCGTCGTCTTCCGCGGCCGGCCGGAAGGCCGAAAGTTCCTCGGTTTCTATCTCGAAGGCGGGCTCGTGCGCGCCGCCGTCGGCCTCAATCGCGGAGGCGATCCGGAGGACCCGAAGGCGGAGGGCGAGCTCAAAGCGGTCGCGAGCCTGATCCGCCGGCGCGTTCCCGTCGAGGCCGCGACGCTGGCGGACGAGAACGTCGAGCTGCGCCGCTTGGCGGCGGCTGCGCGGGCGGACTGATCTGAAACGCCCCGCCGCCGCGGGCGCCGGAGTCAGCCGAGGGCGGCGAGCACGGCCTTGGGGTCGGCGTGATCCCCGGAATAGCGGTCCCGCCACTCGAACCGCACGCGCTCGCCCGGACCCAGCACGAAGGTTCCGCCCTGCTGAGCCGGATTGCCCTTGACGCCGCGGGGCCTGAAGCCCGCGCCGAAGGCGCGCAGATAGCCGAGCAGGCTGCGTGGATGGAGCATGCTCAGAATCCCCGAGGTGAGGCCGGCGGCGTGATACGTCCGCAGTGAGGGGTCGGTGAAGAGCGGGCCTTGATAGCCGGTGACCCCGCGGAAGGCGGACAGATGCTCAGGCTTGCCGGGTCCCACGACGACCAGCTCGCCGCCCCGTTGGTGAATCTCAGGCAGAACCCGCGAGAGACCAGCGACCTGCTGGTGACAGAGGAGTCAGCCGAAGTGGCGGACGAAGGTGAGCACGACGGGCCGGGCCTTCCATTGGTCACCGAGCGGCACGGCCGCGCCGCGCTCGTCGAGCACGGTCATGGGTGCCAGCGCTGCGACCAGGGCCTTGCGCATGCCCGGATTGTAACTCCGGCGCGCCTCACTCCTGGCGGCGCCGGAGGACGAGGAGGACCACCCCTGTTTCGTACAGCTCCTCGCCCAGGATGACCGCCGCGATCAGCATGGTCGCCCGCGATCCGTAGACGATCCCGAGCGCGAAGGCGAGGGAGGCCGCCGCGATGATCAGCGCCCGGATGCCCCGGATGAGCCAGAGACTGCTGTCGCGGTGATCGGAATCGCGGAGCGCGCGCGCGACCTGGCGAACGGCCCGCCACGCGAAGACGGCGGCAAGCACCACGAGGCCATCGACGATGAAGGCGGTCATGCGTCCCCTCGCCGGCCTCGATGATCCACCGCGCCCGACGGCCGCGCAAGGAGGATATTCCCCGGAGGCGCTCAACTGCTAGAATGAGGCCCGCGCCACGGCCGTCTCGCGTCGACGGGGCGCGCAGGAGGATTCCATGAAGGCAGCCGTGATCGAGCAGGTCGGCGGACCGATGGTGGTCGAGGACATCCCGGAGCCCAAGCCGCGTCAGGGTGAGGTCCTGGTCAAAGTCGCGGCCTGCGGTGTCTGTCACGCGGATCTCCACGTGATCAAGGGCGAGGTGAAGTTCCCGCTGCCGTGCGTGCTGGGCCACGAGATCGCGGGCACGGTGGCCGAGGTGGGCCCCGGCGTGAGCGGGCTCAAGCGAGGCCAGCGGGTCGTGGGCGCCTTCATCATGGCCTGCGGCCACTGCCAGCACTGCGCCCGCGGGCGCGACGATCTCTGCGAGACCTTTTTCGCGATGAATTGCCTCAAGGGCACGCTCTACGACGGCGAGACACGACTGCATCGGAAGACCGGCGCGGCGCTGGCCATGTACAGCATGGCCGGGCTGGCCGAGTACGCGGTGACGCCGGCCACGGGCGTCTTTCCGCTGCCCGACAGCCTCGGGCTCGAAGAAGCTTGCATCCTCGGCTGCGCCATTCCCACGGCCTACGGCGCCGTCCGGCATCAGGCGGAGCTGGCGCCCGGGCAATCGGTGGCCGTGATCGGCATCGGCGGCGTGGGCAGCAATATCATTCAGATCGCGCGCGCCTTCGGGGCCTCTCAGATCATCGCCGTGGACATCACGGACGAAAAGCTCGCGGCGGCGCGCGTCCTCGGCGCCACGCATGTGGTCAATGCCGCCGCCGGTGATGCCACGGCCCAGGTGCGCGGGCTCACCGGCGAGCAGGGCGTGGACGTGGCCTTCGAGGCGCTGGGCCGGCCCGAGACCGTGCTCCGAGCCTTCAACGTGGTGCGCGACGGCGGCCGCGTGGTCGTGGTGGGCATCGCGCCGGGGATGGCGGCGGTGCCGATCGAGATCACGCGCCTGGTCCGGCGCAGCATCACGCTCAAGGGCTCGTACGGCGCGCGCATGCGCGCGGACGTGCCGGAGCTGATTCGCATGGTGACCGCCGGGCAGATCGACCTCTCCCAGCCGATCACGCGGCGCTTCAGGCTCGACGAGGCCGAGGCGGCCTATGGCGCCCTCAACCGCGGCGAGATCACGGGCCGGGCGATCGTCGTGATGCAGTAGACTGGCCCATGCGGGGCGGACGATGAGCATGCGCGGCTACGGTGGACGGATCCTCTTCATCGACGCGTGCACGGGCATGAGCTGGACCGAGCCCGTGTCCGAGTCGATGGCGCGCAGCCTGCTCGGGGGCAATGGCTTCGCCGCGCGGCTCCTGCTCGACCACGTGCCGGCCGGCGTGGATCCCTACGACCACGGCAACGCGGTGGTCTTCGCCGTCGGGCCGGTGACGGACACGACGGTGCCGGGGAATAGCCGCGCCTGCGTCGCCTCGAAGTCGCCGCTCACGGGGCTGTTCTTCGACTCGACCTTCGGCGGCCGCTGGCCGTGCACCATGAAACGCACGGGCTTCGACGCCCTCGTCATCACCGGCCAGGCTCCCGAGCCCGTCTACGTGAAGGTGACGGAAGCGGGTGCCGAGCTGCGCTCCGCCCGCGATCTCTGGGGAAAGACGACGCGCGAGACCGTGCACGCCATCCAGGCCGTCGAGGGCGCCGCCGCCGACGTGATGGCCATCGGCCCGGCGGGCGAGCGGCTGGTCCGCTTCGCTTCGATGGGCACCTACTGGAAGAACCGCGAGGGCTTCGCGGGGCGTGGCGGCATCGGCGCCGTCCTGGGCTCGAAGAACGTCAAGGCCGTCATGGTGGCCGGCACGCTCAAGACCGAGGTTGCCGACCCGGCCGCGCTCAAGAGCCTGCTCGACAGGCAGCGCGAGCCGCTCACCACCGGCACCAAGGCGCTCTCGACCTTTGGGACGCCCTTCCTGGTCAAGCCCATCAATACGCTGGGCGCGCTCGGTGCCTACAATCTCCGCCAGGAAGTGTTCGCCGAGGCCCTGGCCATCTCGGGCGAGGAGATGCACGCCCATTCCCATGACCGCGACACCACCTGCCTGAAATGCCCCGTGGCCTGCGGCAAGCAGTACGAAATCCGCGAGGGCGAGCTCACGGGCCTCAAGGCCAAGATGCCGGAGTACGAGACGATCTTCGCCTTTGGCTCCATGCTGGGCAATGCCCACGCGGGCTCGCTCGCCAAGGCCAATGACCTCTGCGATCTGCTGGGGCTGGACACGATCACCATGGGCGTGACCCTGTCCTTCGTCTGCGAGGCCCTCGAGCGCGGCTGGCTCAGCCAGAAGGATCTCGGCATGCCCTTCGGCTGGGGCGACTGGCAGGGCATGCTGCGACTCATCGAGATGACGGCGGCCCGCGAAGGCTTCGGCGATCGTCTGGCCGAGGGGAGCTGGCGGGTGGCCGAATCTCTCCACCCCGAGGCGACCCGCATCGTCTATGCCGTCAAGCGGCTCGAGATCCCGGCGCACTCGGCGCGCGCGCTCAAGGGCATGTCCATCGGCTATGCCACCGCCACGCGCGGTGGCAGCCACCACGACACGCGCCCGACGCCGCAGTACGCCCAGGGCTTCGACCGCAAGAGCTCGGGAGGCAAGCCCGAGTTCGCCATCCGCAGCCAGCACTTCACCGCCGTGGACGATTCGCTCGTCGTCTGCCGCTTCACCTCGGAGCGCGGCTTTGGCCTCTACGTGGACGAGCCCTATGCCAGCATGGTGCGCGCCGTCACCGGCTGGGACATGACCGTGGAAGAGCTCGAGCGCGTCGGCGAGCGCATCATCAATGTGGAGCGGCTCTTCAACGTGCGCGAGGGCGTGACACGGAAGGAGGACGTGCTGCCCTGGCGCGTGATGCACGAGCCCATCCCCGAGGGCGCCTCGGCCGGGATGCACTGCCCGCCCGAGGAGCTCGGCGCGATGCTCGACCGCTACTACACGCTGCGCGGCTGGGACGCCGACGGGGTCCCGACCAAGGCCCGCCTCGCCGCGCTCGGTTTATAGACTTGCGAGTGTTCAAGGTTCTCCGTTCCCTCTCCCCCTCTTGGGTGGGGGGGTTCAGGGTTCTCTGTTCCCTCTCCGCTCTGGGGAGAGGGCCAGGGTGAGGGGCAGGTTCATTTCGGACACGGGCGGATAGCTCAGCTGGGAGAGCACGGCCCTTACAAGGCCGGGGTCGCAGGTTCGATCCCTGCTCCGCCCACCAATTCCTGACACACCAGCGAGGGCAGCCATGGACTTGCAGACTTTGTTCAATCGCTTGCACAGCTGCGATCCAGCTCATGCGCTGGGGGCTCGACAAACCGATGAGTTAACTGTTGTCTATCTGATTCGAGGGCTGGAATGCTTTTTGCGGCTCTCCTGCCGCTTCTAGACGGCGTTCCGGTCTTCAAGAACAGAGCTCACCCAAACCTTTGGAGGGAGACTGTGAGGACCCAGAAACGGTCAGCGATGCGACGGCTCGTCGCAGCGGTAGCGTTCGTGGCTGTCGGGCTCTTGTGTGGATTGCTCGCCGCATCGCCCGCCTCAGCGGACATCTTCGACTACTTCCTCACCGTTCCGGATGCCGCCCTCTCGGGATTCCCGGGACCCTACGCGCAAGTCGAGGTGAACCGGACGGGTTTGGGCACCGCGACCATCACCTTTACCGGACTCTCCGCGGGAGGGTTCGACTACTTCTTTGGGGGAGTCTCGGCCCTCGCCGTCAACGTGAACGCCAGCAGCTTCAGCGCAGTGCTGGGAGTCCCGGTAGGTCCGAGCCCCGGAGCGGCCAGCATGGGCGGCATCCAAAATGTAAACGGGTTCGGGGTCTTCAACTTCACGGTGAACGACGCGACGGCATTCCCCGGGAGATGGAGCTCGGAAAGCTTTACGCTCACCAATCTCAGCGGCACGTGGCTTACCGCATCGTCGGTGCTGGGAGCCAATGGGAGCGGTTTCTTTGCGGCGGGGCACATCATCGCGACCAGCCCTAACTGCCTCAACGAGGCCGGCGCGCCCGCCGCATGCGCGACGGGCTTCGCTGCGAATGGACTGCCTCAGCAACCGGTTCCCGAACCGGGCACACTGCTGCTGCTGGGTTCCAGCCTCGTGGGCCTCGGGGGCAGAGCTTTGAGACGCCGGCTGAGCGGCAGGAGAGCAGGAGCCTAAGCGGCCGTCAAGCGCTCCGACTTCCTGGTATTCGGGCGGCGCGGGGATCCAGCCTGCGCCGCCCATTTTTTGCGTGTGCCTGCAATCCTCCGTCCGGCAACCAATCCTACGCCGGCTCGTAGCCGCAGTTACACACTCTCACCAGGAAGATCGAGCACCAGAGGCGATGCTGGCTCGGGCGCTGCCGCGCGACGCAAAACTCGCAGCGGGGCTCGGTATGCGGGTGATCGAGCGGGAGGTAGTCCGGCGCGCCGTCGTGCTCTTCACAGAGCTCGTTGAGGAAATTCTCACCGCAGACATCCAGGTCAACGGAGGGATCGACGCGGTGATCGGCATCCTGATCTTTCACGAGCTGCTCGCGCATGGCATGCCTCCCATCGGCGACACCGGGCCCCCTCTTACGAGGTGCTCTTTGGCCGGAGCTCCCGCCGCCTACTGATACTTGACAGCAACGAGCGTGCCGCGGGGAGAACGCAAGCTTGGCAGACACTTAGACGACCGCGCCTCGAGCGGTTGCGACGGAACCGGTCGCCTTGTCGCGCACTTTTTGCCAGGTCTCGCGCCGGGCTGCCCTCCAGGATCAGGGCAAGCGGAAAAAAGCGAGCGGCGCAGGGATTCAACCTGCGCCGCTCGAGGGAAGTCGGACTGCTTGTTACTGTCGCCTAGGCCACTCTCCTGGCCGCCCAGCGGCGCTTCAAAGCTCCACCCCCGAGGCCCACGAGGCCGGAGCCCAGCAGCAGCAGCGTCGCAGGCTCGGGTACCGGCTGCTGAGGCAGCCCGTTCGCCGCGAAGCCCGTCGCCACGCACCCGGTCACGGTGCAACCCGCGAAGATATGCGCCGCCGCGAGGAAACCGCTCGCGTTATTGATGAGCACGTCCGCCGCGGTCAGCCATGTCCCGCCCGTATTAGTCAAAATGAAGCTGATGAGGGTCGCAGCGTTGGTGGGACCGTCGAAGGAGTCGATATTGACGTTGAAGCTACCGAAACTGCTCACGTTCCCGCCTCCGGGATTGCTCAGAGGTCCGCAGGTGGCGATGGGGGAGCATGCCAGGCTTCCAACGGTGAACCCTGTGGCATTCACGTTCACATCCGCGGCTTGGGCCCCGCCGATCAGGTAGCCGTTATCCCGCGTGAACGTGATCGTGGCGTGAGTGGCATCAGTCCGGTTCACGTTGACTTCAGCGTAGGGGGGCGCGAATCCTACGAGGGCGGCATTCGGGACGTTGATAGTGTAGTTGATAGTGTCCGCCGATGCCGGCGATGTAGCAAGGAACCCGCATAGGAGTCCTACAGCCACCAACGCTACCGCGATGAGCCGACATCCAGCCGACCGTTTGCAGGTCATCAGAGTCACCTCTCTTTACCAAGGATTGGGCGCGGGCCCTTTGTGAGGGGTATCGGTGGCAAGAAGTATTCCACACCCCGAATTGTGACAAGAAGTGAGCCAAATCAGCCAGTTATCGAATCCCTCCAGGGCGATGGAGATAATGGGATTGTGAAAGTGATTGAACAAGGTCCGCAAGCCCATGCCCTACTGCCCAATCATCTTCCCAGCCGGAAGCCTTCAAAGGCCAGGAGCCCCGAGAGCACGACCCCGATCCAGCTGGCCCAGATCGGCACGGTGCTGCCGCCGATCATGACGCTCCACCCATAGAAGAGCCTGAGCACGTGGAGAGCGAAGACCAGAGTGAAGACGAGGCCCGACACCAGGATATAAGTCCGCTGGCTCATGTTCGTGCCTCCGTGGCGGGCTCGATCAGCCCGCGGCCATCAGTGCGCGGCGAGGAGACAAGCGCCGAAACCGGAAAGGCCTCCATCCGCTCGGCGGGAAAGGGACGCAGGCAGGCGGACACGGTGGCAGGATCGATGGGGGCCGGATCGAGCCAGCGCGCCTCGTCCGAAGGATCAAGGATGGCCGGCATGCGGTTGTGGATCGGGGCAACCAGCGGGTTGGCGCTGGTCGTGATGATGGTGCAGGTGGGCGGCGTGACGGTGTCCGGATGCTCCGGACTCCAGAGGCCGGCGAAGGCAAAGAGCCCACCACCCTTGAGCCGAACATAATAGGGCTGCTTGCGCTTCTGACCGGGCCGGGCCTGCCACTCGTAAAATCCGTCGGCGGGGATGAGGCAGCGGGCCCGCTTCACGGCCTCGCGGAACATCCAGCCCCTCAGCAGGGTCTCGGCCCGCGCATTGATCGGCGCCAATTTCGACGCCCGTATCCAGTATGGCTTGAAGCCCCAGCGGGCGAGCCGGAGCGCCCGGCCGCCGTCGGCATTGACGACAACCGGCACCATCTGGGATGGGGCGACGTTATAGCTCGGCCTGAGATCCTCCGCTTCGTCCTGATCAAGCGTGATGCCGAAGCGCTCGGCCAGCTCTTCGAATGCCGCCGTCTCCGTGTATCGGCCACACATGGCATGATGAGTGTAACGGCAAGGAGGCCGACTATGAAGCATCAGGTGATCGCCATCATCGCCCTGCTGATCGCCGTCGCGAGCCTCACGGGGTGTGCGACCAAGTCCGAGGCCGAGCGGTGCAAGGACAGCGGCGGCGTGTGGAAGCTCGATATGTGCGAGACCGAGGCGAAGTGAGGGGCAAGACCGCGGGCGGCCGGCCGCGTTGACAGCCCGCCGAGTGGCGGGACATACTCCGGGGGCGTCACAGCCTGGCCCCTGGAGGATATGGCTCATGTGCCGCTCGCTCGTCGCCACGGCGTCGCTGCTTCTCGCCGGCTGCGCCACGCTCACCGTCAGCGATACGCCGGCTCAGGCGCTGGCGCGGGATCGCTGGCGGAGCTGTGATCATTTCGTCACGCTCCGGCTCGACCGGATCGAGCCAAGCGGTCGCGTGCTCCTCAACGGCAAGGAGACCGAGGGCCAGGCGGTTCGGGAGTGCATGCAGACGGCGCTGGCCGAGCAGAGGCGCAAGGGCGCTGAGATTCCGGCGGATCCGGGCCTCGTCATCCAGGCCAGCGGCGGGTCCGGGAGATATTGAGCGGTCCCGTGCTCTCGGCCCTGGTTTCCGCGCTGCACGCCCTCGCGCTGGCGATTGGTCTGCCGAGCGTGTGGTGGCGGGGGCGTCTGCTCAAGGGTCGCCTCGACACGGGGGCGCTCCGCCAGCTCTTCGCCGCCGACACTCTGTGGGGCGTGGCCGCGCTGCTCTGGATCGTGACGGGACTGCTGCGCGCCTTCGGCGGGCTCGAGAAGGGCACGGAGTTCTATCTGCACTCGCCGCTCTTCTGGGTGAAGATGGCGCTGTTCGCCAGCGTGCTGCTTCTCGAGATCTGGCCCATGCTCGCCTTCATTCGGTGGCGCGGCCAGCTGCGCCGCGGCCAGGCGCCGGACACCTCGCGGGCTCGCACGTTCTACGTGCTCAATCACGCCGAAATGGGTATCGTCGTGGTCATGGTTTTCGTGGCCAGCTTGATGGCCCGGGGCATCGGGTATCGATGAGATGGAAGACGTCACATGGACGACACGGGCCGAAAAACTACAGAATTTGTCGGCGGAGCGCGGGTTTTTTGACAGGGCGGAATGGCGAGGGGGGGCAAGTGCCTGATATTGTGTGCCCCCCATTGCGGCATCGCTCTTGCGAGAGATAGAGGCGAGGGAAACCGAGATGACGAATCAGCCCAGCCCCGTGACAGGAGGATCGAAGCCCGACATGCGGCAGGATCACCGAACCCCGGTGACCTGGCCGGTGATCGTGCAGGTCGGGAACCGCCTCTTCCTCTGCCAGGCCAGGGACGTGAGCTCTCGCGGCGCCAAGGTCCATCCCAGGGAGCGACTGGAGGAAGGCACCGTGGCGCAGCTTCACTTCCACCCGCCGGGCAAGGAGCCGCTCGACGTGCCGGCCATCGTTTCGCGCACCGACGCCGAGGGCATGGCATTCCTGTTCATCGGCGACCGCCGCCCGCGCCTGCCGCTGGGCCTGCCCGGCTAGCCGCCCGCTCCAGAACGCTCCGCCGAAGAAACCGCATCGCCGAAGGGGGATGCGCCTGCCCAGGCTCTTGGGGTCGGACCTCGGAGTGTCGTACACTGGCGTCCCACCAATGCCATGCCAGTCTCCAGCGACGCCAAGACGGTAGCCGGCGCGGACATTCCCAGACTGCGGGCGCGGCTCATCCTGCCGCTGTCCGTCGTGCTCGCCGTGGTGGTCGCCGGCACACTGGGCTATTTCTGGCTCTGGCGCGGCCTGGGAGGCACCTGGCTCGACGCCCTCTTCATGACGGTGACGACGATCACCACCGTGGGCTACGGCGAGGTCAAGCCGCTCGATTCGGCGGGCCGCATCTTCACCATGTTCATCGCGATCGTCGGGGTCGGCAGCCTCTTCTATACCTTCGGCGTGGTGATGGAGTACCTCGTCGCCGTGCGGCTGGCCGATCCTACGGGGAGAGGCAAGATGGAGAAGCATATCGAGGCGCTGACCGGACACATCATCCTGGCAGGACTCGGACGTGTGGGGCGACAGGCCGCCCAGGAGCTGCAGGCCGCCCAGGTGCCCTTCCTCATCGTGGATCCCACTGAGGGCACTCTGCGCCAGGCTGAGGAGCACGGCTACCTCTGCCTGCAGGGCGACGCCACCGACGACGCCGTGCTCGAGCGGGCGGGCGTGAGGCGGGCGCGCGGTCTGATCGCCACGACGGCCAACGATGCCACCAATATGTACATCATCCTGTCGGCGCGCGTGCTCAATCCGAAGCTGTACATCGTCTCGCGCGCCGTGGACGAGACCAGCGTGCCCAAGCTCACGCGCGCCGGCGCCGACCGCGCGATCAGCCCGTACGCCATCGGCGGCCACCGCCTGGCGCATCTGATTCTCAGCCCCAGCGTGGTGGACTTCTTCGAGACGGCGATGCAGAGGGGCCGCGAATCGCTCAACATCGAGGCTCTGGCTGTCGGATCCGAGGGGCGCGCGGTGGGTCGCACGCTCGAGGGCCTCAACCTCCGCCAGGCCACCGGCGCCACGGTGCTGGCCATCCTGCGCGATGACAACTGCATGGCGAATCCGTCGGGCGACATGGCGCTCCGCGCGGGCGACCAGCTGTTGGCCCTGGGCACGCGGGCGCAGCTCGAGCTCGTGGAGCGTGTACTGACCGGGCGCGATTGACAGTCCCCGCGCTCAAGCCTAGACTCCCGGCAGCCCTCGCGAGAGCCAGCGGAAGGAGGCGCGGATGGGGCGCATTGTCGGCGTCGACCCAGGTTGGGGGCTGTTCATCGTGCGATTGGGGATGGCGGTCACCCTCATTCCCGCCGGCTATCTCAAGTGGTTCCAATTCGGTGTCTTGACAGGAGTGACGGGAGCCTTCACCAAGTACGGCCTTCCCGTCCCGCAAGCATTCGCCGTCGCCGCCGGCATCATCGAGCTCGTCGGCGGCATTCTGCTGGTCATTGGGCTGTTCACCCGCTGGGTGGGACTGCTCGTCTTCTGCGAGTTCACGGTCGCGGCTTTCTATGTCAGATGGCGGCTGCAGGGCTATATGGACGCGCGGCTCGAGATGCTGATGCTCTGCTGCGGCCTGCTCATGTTCCTGATGGGGCCGGGGCGCGCGGCCATCGACCGCGAGTGACGTGGAGACGATCCTGGTCGTGGACGACGAGCCCGAAGTCCTGTCGATGGCGCGGGATCTGCTGGAGGCCAGGGGATTCCGCGTGCTCGTCGCCGGCGATCCTGAGGAAGCACTGCGACTGGCGCAGAGCACTCCGGAGCCGATTGATATCCTGCTGACGGACGTCGTGATGCCGGGGATCAATGGCCGCGAGCTGGCCGACCGCCTGTGCGCCCTTCGCAGCGAGACCAAGGTGATCTATATGTCGGGCCACACCTCGGAGGTAGTTGGTGACTACGGCGTCCGCGTGCCATCCGACTCCTTCGTTGCCAAGCCGTTCACCTCGGAGCGGCTCGTCGGCAAGATTCGCGAGAAGCTCGGATATCGCTCGCCGTTCTCGCGACCAGGGCCGGGGCCGGCGCGGGGGTAGACTGCAGCGCAAGGAGGCTCATCATGGCAAAGAAGAGCGTGAAGAAGCCCATGAAGAAGATGGCAAGACGGAAGTCCGCTCCGAAGGGGGCCGGGCGCCTCGAATCGGCGGCCACGACCATCCGGCGGCTCGACGCGGAGTTCATGCGCGCCGCCAATGCTCTCGACGCGGGCGCGCTGGTCAAGGCATTCTACGCCAAGGACGCGGTGCTGCTGCCGCCCAACAGCCCGGCCGTCGAAGGGCACGACGGCATCCGCCAGATGCTCCAGGGCATCATGGATGGGGGCATGACCAGCATGAAGCTCGAGACCACGACCATCGCGAGCGCAGGCGACCTGGCCTATGGCCGCGGCCGCTACTCGCTCACGATGCAGCCGCCGGGCGGCGCGCCCGTCACGGACGTGGGCAAGTACGTCGTCGTGTACCGCCGCCAGCCGGGCGGCACGTGGCGCGCCGTCGCCGACATCTTCAACAGCGACCAGCCCGCCCAGTAAGGACAGCTGGAGTCCTCGCCCCGCGCGTGCTCAAGGGAGTGGTCTGTTCTTGACCATCCTTGACCAGCCGCACGCCGAGCCTCGCCGATCCAACTCGCGGATTCGTTGATCCTTTCCTCGTGGCACCCGGCTTGCGATCTCCTGGTCGCGGAAGCGGTCAAAACCGCGAGCCCCGGTGCTCCGCGCCGGGAGGAGGAGGCGCCCATGAAGTTACTTCGAGCGCTGATACTGCGAGTGGCCCTGGCGTGGGCCGCGCTGGGGGTGAGCGACCCGGCGGCCGCCCAGAGCCTGACCGACTCCATCCAGACCGGCCAGATGACGGTGATCGCCGTCGCGAGCCCCGAGGGTTAGCGCGCTCGCGGAATCACGGACGCCGGGAGAAGCTCCCGGCGCCCCGGACGCTCCCGGGATCAGTCCACGAGGGCCACGGCGCGGACGGGCGAGCCGTCGGCGCCTTCGAGCTTGAGCGGCAGGGCGATGAACCGGCAGCGCGCGGAGCCGATGCGATCGAGGTTGGTCAGGTACTCGACCACCGTGACGCCGGCGGGGAAGAAGACGTCGTGGGTCGTGCAGTCGTGCCTGGTGACGGGCGTGCCCGGCGAGAACATCGTGGTGCGGATCGAGAAGTCCGACGGGAAATCATAGCCCACGGCCTTGGCCCCTCGGGCGACCAGCCACTCGCAGGCCGCGCGGCCCATGTAGGGCGCATCCTTCCAGAACTCCCCGCTGTCCACATCCGCCTTGCGAGGCCAGTCGGTGCGGATGAGCACGATATCGCCAGCCTCGACATGCGCCGCGTGACGATCGAGCTCGGCCGGCGTGACTTCGCCGCGCTCGCCCAGATGGCTCAGGTCCACCACCGCGGCCGGCCCCATCCACTGATCCACCGGCATTCCGGCGACGTCCCGGTCGTCCGGCAGGAAGTGCACGGGCGCGTCCACGTGGGTATAGGCGTGGCAGGAGAGACTGACCACGGTGGACTGGAAGAGATCGCCCGCCTCGTGGCTCAGCCGCCGCTCGCTCGCCACATGCCAGCGGAAGTGAGGCCGGATGGGATGGCTCAGGTCGACGACGCGCATGGCGCAGGACATGGTGGTGGCTCGTCGGCGGCTTGTCAATCCCTGCGCGCACTGTAAGCTGGCCGTTCAGATGATCGAGGAGTTCCGCCGCGAGCCGCAAAGCCCGCCAAAAATTGGCAGCAAATGTCGTAATTCAAGACCTGACCCCAATGAGGTAAGGTGGAGGCCCATGCGGGCCCGATCGCAGTCCGACGCCGCCGAGCTGGCGCTGCTCGATTCCATTCAGAAGAAGGTCCTCTGGCTCAGCGCCTGGCTTGTCCATCACGCCAATAACCTCCGCCCGAATCCCGACGGCACCAAGGTGGGCGGCCACCAGGCCTCCTCGGCTTCGGTGGTGAGCCTGCTCACGGCGCTCTACTTCAAAGCGCTGCGGCCCGACGATCTCGTGGCGGTGAAGGCCCATGGCTCGCCGGCCTTCTACGCCATCGAGTATCTCCGCGGTCGACTCGGCGTGGAGGACCTCAAGAGCGTGCGCGCGTTCGGTGGATTGCAGGCGTATCCGAGCCGGCGGAAGAATCCCCGGATCGTGGAGCTGTCGACGGGCTCGATGGGCCTCGGTGCCGTCATGGCGACCTTCGCCGCCCTCGGTCTTCGATACGTGGAACAGCACTCCGACACGGCGCGCCCGGACCGGATCATCGCCATGGTCGGCGACGCCGAGCTCGACGAGGGCAATATCTGGGAGGCGCTGCTCGAGGAGGCGGTGGCCGGGCTCGACAACCTGCTCTGGATCGTGGACATGAATCGCCAGAGCCTGGACCGCGTGGTCCCGGACTCGCGGCGCCGCCAGATCCGCGAGTGGTTCCGCGCGGCCGGCTGGCGCGTCATCGAGCTGCGCTGGGGCTCGCGGCTCGAAAGCCTCTTCGCGCGCAGCGGGGGAGAACGGTTGCGCGCCAGGCTCGACGCGATGCCGAATGCCGAGTATCAGTCCCTGCTGCGGCTGCCCGCAGGGGCGGCCCGCAAGGCGCTGGCCGCCACCGCCGCCGGCGACACCGACCGCGCGATCGAGCGGCTCCTGGCCGACGTAACCGATGAGGGGCTGGGGGCGCTGGTCTCCGACGTGGGCGGCCACGATCTCGGCGCGATCCTCCGCGCGTTCGAGCAATCCGAGGAGCCGCGCCAGGGGCCGTGCGTGATCCTGGCCGACACCATCAAGGGCTGGGGGCTGCCATTCGCGGGCGACCCCATGAACCACGGCGCCCTGCTCACCGCGTCGCAGATCGAGGAGCTTCGAGTCGCGCACGGCATCGCAGCGGGCGAGGAATGGGCGCGGTTTCCCGCCGACAGCCCCGAGGGCCGTCATATCGCGGGCCGGGAGCGCGGCACCGAGCGCCCGGCGGCCGGGGCCGGAGTCGAGATACCTGACTCGCTCGACGAGAAGTATCC